>Ga0265298_10004696_pt1 | contig 17355 bp, 18 predicted proteins | sample AusTroGonzalo_MG_3_FD_193486 | JGI IMG/M metagenome (GOLD analysis project Ga0265298, IMG submission 193486) | Bovine rumen microbial communities from tropical cattle in Woodstock, Queensland, Australia - Gonzalo_01 | ecosystem: Host-associated > Mammals > Digestive system > Stomach > Rumen ... | reverse complement strand
AAAATTATTAAAACAATTACAAAAATTACCGATGAGCTTCTTGAAATTGCAAGCCCTAATTCAAGCAGCGGTAAAGGAACAGGCGGTATGAAAACAAAATTAATTGCCGCAAAAATAGCTGCAAGTTCCGGGATAAAAACTTTTATTACAAACGGAACAAAATTGAATTTAATTTTGCAGGCAATTAACGGTAATTCAATAGGAACCGAAATTTTACCCAGCAGAAAATTGCAGTCAAAAAAAAGTTGGATAGCTTTCGGCAAAAAAACAAAAGGTTTTGTTATAATTGACAATAATGCAACAATAGCAATAAGAGATAAAAATAAAAGCCTGTTGGCTTCCGGAATAATAAATTGCGGCGGCAATTTTTCAAGGGGTGATACGATAAGTATAATGGTTTTAGATCCGATAGAACAACATAATATAGAAATTGCAAGAGGGCTTTCAAATTATTCAAGTAGTATTTTAACCAAAATTATTGGTAAATCGTCAACTCAAATAAAACAAGAATATCCGAATATGTTGTGTGAAGAAGTGATACACAAAGACAATTTGGTAATTATAAAATAGGAATATAAAATGAAACTTAAAGAAAAAACATACAAAAAAAATAAAGTTTATAAAGGAAAGGCTGTTGATTTTTGCAACGATACCGTAATTTTGCCGAATAACAAAAAAGCAACAAGGGAATATATCGACCATCCGGGAGCGGTTGCGGTAGTTCCTTTTGTAAATAAAACCGATATTATTTTTGTTAAACAATTCAGATATCCGGTAAATGAAATAACTTATGAAATACCTGCAGGCAAACTTGATAAAAAAGAATCTTTATTAAAATGTGCAAAAAGAGAACTGGAAGAAGAAACAGGTTATAAAACCAAAAACATAAAAAAATTAATTTCTTTTTGGCCGACACCTGCTTTTTCAAATGAAGAGCTTTACATTTATACGGCAACGGATCTGGTTGCAGGTAAAAATCATCCCGACAGTGACGAGTTTGTGCAAACTGTTACAATACCGTTTAAGAAAGCATTGCAAATGATTTATACCGGAAAAATAAAAGATTCAAAAACAATTATTGCTCTAACTGTTTTGGCTTCATTAAAGTAATTAAAATTTTCGGAGATGATAAAAATGAGTTCTTATTCTTATGAATATGGCGGGAATTTATACCTTAATATAACAAACCGTTGTATGATGGCATGCCCTTACTGTATAAAAAATAAATGGGCAGGAAAATTCAGAGGTAATTCATTAAAACTTGATAAAGAACCTACCGTGCAGGAAGTAATAGATTCAATGGGGGATATTACAAAATATAAAGAAATTATTTTCTGCGGTTACGGCGACAGTTTAATAAGGTTACCTGAAGTAATAGAAATTTCTAAATGGATAAAACAACAAGGTAAAAGAGTTAGAATTAACACTGCAGGGCTTGCAAACAGATACCACAATAAAAATATTTTACCGCAACTTAAAGATTTGGTAGATGTAATATCAATAAGCCTTAACGGAACAAACCCTAAAGAACATAACGAAATAAACAGACCTATGTTTAAAGAAGAATCTTTTGATGAAATTATAAAATTTGCAAAAGAAGCAAAAAATTATATTCCGGTTGTAGTTATTACTGCCGTTGAACTGCCGGGACTTGATGTTTCGAAAGTTGCACAAATTGCAAAACAAACCGGAGTTTCTTTTAGAGTAAGACCTTACCTTGACGAGTATGAAAGCAATTGATATTAAAACTTTTATCAGAATTGTTTATTTGCTTTTAATAATATGGTGCTTGATTTTGTTGTTTATTTCGCGAACAGAAAAGAAAATTTTTATATTCGTCGATAATAAAGTTATTAAAACAGATTATGTTAAAGACAAAATTTTAGCCGATGTTTTAACCGACCAAGATATAACTTTGAACCCCGAGGATATTATTTCCGAAAGTTTAAACAAACCCGTTTTTCCCGGACAAAAAATAAATATAACAAGAGTTACGGTTAAAAAAGGTAAAGAAAAAATAGAAACCGAATTCAGACCTTTATGGAAAAAAGTTTATAAGAAAAATTTAAGACCGGTTGAACTTCAAAAAGGAATAGTAAAAACAATAGATAGGGACTACACCCACTTTTTTTATAACGGAAAATTTGACAGAGCCGTTTTTGACAGAGAACAGATAATATCAAAAACTTTTTACAGATTGTTGCTTTTGAGTGCAGATAATAAAATAGAAAAAATTTATGATTTATCAAAAGCTAAAAGGCTAAAAATGGTTGCAACGGCTTATTATCCCGGTGACCCGCTTGCATGGCGGGAAGGAACGATAACTTTTTTGGGACAAAAAATGCAAAGAGGCATAGTTGCCGTCGATCCGAAAGTAATACCTTTAAAAACAAGGCTCTATATTTCCGGTTACGGTTACGGTTATGCGGGTGATACGGGTTCTGCAATTAAAGGTAACAGAATAGATTTAGGTGTAAATAATGCCGAAGAAGAAAAAGCTTGGATGTTTAGAGAAGTAACGGTATATATTCTTGAAAAATCCGACACATATTAGTTATTTTTTTAATCTTTTTTTTAAATTAATGTATATGTTTAAACAAATAACATTATAAACAATTTCAAACATTCCGAATAAAACAATATATTTTGTTAAATCCGTTTTTATACCGAAAACAATTACGGAAAAACACAACATCAATTCAATTACATTTTTGAAAACATTTAAATTAAAAGATATTTTATTTAATTTTTTTATTGAATAAATTGAATATAAAATAAAAAAAATAATACTTATTACAAGTGCAAGTAAAATATATTCCCAAAAAATTTTTGAGACATTTGAGTATAATATTGCCAAACAAATAATTGTAAGAAGATAATATTTTAAATTTAATAATATATTTTTATATTCAACAATAAATTTTGTTTTTGTTATTGCAAATAAAATTAAATAAAAATATATAAGTCCGTTTGTAAAATCTATAAAATTTTCCAAATTGATATTATATGTTTTCAAAATAAGTGCAAGTATAAATGCCGGCAGTATCCATATTGTTAAAGATTGTTTTAACAAAAATAAAAAATTATTCATTTATCTCCATAATCCGATAATTTTATAATTAATTATATAAATTGTAATTTTTTTTGTCACATTAAAAAATAAAGTCCTTTTTGCTTCCAATCTTCAAATCTTCTAATCTTCCAATCTTCTAAAAATTGCCACAGGCAATTTTTTTTGGTATAATCGTTAATAAAATATGTTTATGTAAAAATGCTGCCATCGTCTAGCGGTTTAGGACATCGCCCTCTCAAGGCGGAGATCACGAGTTCGAATCTCGTTGGCAGCATATATTTTTTAGGAGTAAAAAATGTTAGATATTAAATTATTTAGAGATAATTTGGATTTTGTTAAAGAAGGTTTGGCAAAAAGAGGTTTTACAACGGATTTTGATAATTTATTAAACCTTGATGAACAAAGAAGAAAAGTAATTTTAGAAATTGACCAGGCAAGGCTTAAAAGAAATACAGATTCCGAGCAAATAGGTAAACTGAAAAGAGAAGGAAAAGAACCCGATGCACAATTGTTACAGGAATTGGAACAATTCAGAACAAGAATTCAGGAAAAAGAAAGATTTTTATTAACATTGGAAAATCAAATAGAAGATATTTTACTTAGAATTCCAAATATCCCCGATGAAACAACACCCGTAGGTAAAAGTGATAAAGACAATGTTGTTGTTAGAGTTGTGGGTGACATTCCAAAATTTTCATTTAAACCGAAACATCATTGGGAAATAGGAACAAAACTTGGCATTTTGGATTTTGAAACGGCTTCAAAAATTTCAGGCAGCAGATTTGCCGTTTTAAAAAATGAAGGTTGTGCTTTGGAAAGGGCAATTATAAGTTTTTTCTTAGATACACATAAACAGAAAGGTTATCAGGAAATTATGGCACCTTATCTTGTAAACCAGGCTTCAATGAGAGGAACAGGGCAACTTCCAAAATTTGAAGAGGAGCTTTTTAAATGTCAGGAAGATAAATTGTATTTAATTCCTACTGCCGAGGTTTCGGTTACAAATATTCACAGAGATGAAGTTCTCGATGAAAAAGATTTAACAAAAAAATATGTTTCATATTCTGCATGTTTTAGAAGAGAAGCCGGTTCTTACGGTAAAGATACAAAAGGTTTGATAAGAAATCATCAATTTAATAAAGTTGAACTTGTGAAATTTTCAAAACCGGAAAATTCCATGTCAGAACTTGAAGCCTTAACAAACGATGCAGAAAATGTTTTGCAATTATTGAAAATTCCATACAGAGTAATGGCTTTGTGCTCGGGGGATATAGGTTTCAGTTCATGTAAAACTTACGATTTGGAAGCTTGGATGAGCGGTGAAAATACATACAGAGAAATTTCTTCATGCAGCAATTTTAAAGATTTTCAAGCAAGAAGAATGAATATAAAATTTAAAAGTGCAACAAGCAAAAAAAGAGAATATGTCCATACTTTAAACGGTTCCGGTGTTGCAGTCGGCAGAACATTTGCAACAATTCTTGAAAATTATCAACAGGAAGACGGTTCTGTAATAATTCCCGAAGTTTTAAGAAAATACACCGGCTTTGATATTATTAAACCAAAATAAAAATTATGAAATAATTTTTATTTGAGGTAAAGATGTATAGAGGTCTGGAGGTATAACACCAAAAGAAAAGGTTGCCATTGTGAAAAAATCCGCAGGATTTTTGTGGCAATCTGTGCTGTTTGTCATTGCGGACTAGATCTGCAATCTATTTTAAATAAAATTTCTTAAACTATTCAACCCTTCAACCATTCAACAAAAATTTGTTTAACAAATTTTTTTTCTTGCACATCAAACTCATTTTATAGTAAAATAAAACATTATGAATAACTATAAACTTTTATCAGGGAACGAAGCTCTTGCACAAGGAGCTTACGAAGCAGGACTAAAATTTGCAGCTTCCTATCCGGGAACACCTGCAACAGACATTTTAGAGTATTTGGCAAAATTCAAAGAAGTAGATGCACAGTGGTCAATAAACGAAAAGGTAGCTTTTGAAGTAGCACTCGGTGCTGCTTTTGCCGGAGTAAGGTCAATTTATTCGTCGAAACATGTGGGAGTAAATGTTGCGATGGACCCTTTAATGACGGCAACATATTCGGGAATTAATGCAGGTTTTGTTATTGTTACCGGCGATGATCCGGGAATGCACTCGTCTCAAAACGAGCAAGATAACAGACTTGTTGCAAAGTTTGCAAAAATTCCGTTACTTGAACCTTCATCACCTGCCGAAGCAAAAAAATTAATAAAACTTGCTTACGAAATAAGTGAAAAATTCGATACCCCCGTTTTATTTAGGATGACGACAAGAGTTGCTCATACTAAAGAAACGGTTGAAATAGGGCAAAGGGTTGAAGTTGCCGATAAACCTTTTGAAAAAAATCCGAGAAAATATGTTATGGTTCCTGCAAATGCTTACAAAAAACATATCGATTTGGAAGAAAAATTATTAAAAATGCAAGATTTTTCCGATGAGTTAGCGGAAAATTTTATTGAAATAAAAGATAAAAAGTTAGGTATAGTTTGCGACAGTGTTTCGTATATGTATGTTAAAGAAGTATATCCTAATGCTTCCGTTTTAAAACTTTCTATGCCGTTTCCTTTCCCCGATAAAAAAATAAAAGAATTTTGTTCGCAGGTAGAAACAGTTGTAGTTGTTGAAGAAAGCGAACCTTTTATAGAAGAGCATCTTTTACAAATGGGAGTAAAATGTCAGGGAAAACATTACACATACAGAGTCGGTGAACTTAATCCGGAATCCGTTAGAGATATAGTTGAAGGTAAACCTAAAACTACATATCCGCAAGCGGGAAGAAAACCTGTTTTGTGTCCGGGATGTCCTCACAGAGCAACATTTGTTGCTTTAAGAAAAACCAAAGTTGTTGTTGCCGGTGATATCGGTTGTTATACACTCGGTGCAACACCTCCTTTATCTGCACTTCATACCACTGTTTGTATGGGTTCAAGTGTAACGATAATGAGCAGCTTAACAAAAATTTTAGGTAAAGATAAAGCAGTTGCCGTAATAGGTGATTCAACATTTTGTCATTCCGGTATAGAAGGGCTTGTTAATTGTGCATACAATAAAACTAAAGGTGTAATAATTATACTTGATAACGGAACAACCGCAATGACCGGAGCACAGCCAAACCCTGCAACGGGAGTTACCGCCAAAGGCGAACAAACAAAGAAACTTGATTTAGTTACATTATGTAAAGCTTGCGGTGCCGACAATGTTGAAGTTATCGGCGACAGTTCTGCCGTAATAGAATCTAAAATAAAAGAATATACTGCAAAGGACGAACTTTCAGTTTTGATAGTTAGAATTGGTCTTTGCAAGATGATAGACAGAAGCAAGAAACCTGCACCGAAATTTTATGCGGACAAATGTAAAAAATGTTATATGTGTATAAGTGTAGATTGTCCTGCAATATTTAAAGACGAGAACGGAAACATAAAATTGAACGAAAACTTATGTGCAGGCTGTAATGTTTGTGTTCAACAATGTCACTTTGCAGCTTTAGAAGCTGCAAAGTAAAAGGTTATAAGATTATAAGGTGGTAGGGTTATAGGTTTAACAACAAAAACAAAACAACTTAAAAAATAACCAATAACCGTATAACCCAATAACCCATAAACTAAAAATACGAAGTATTTTTTAGGAGTTAACAATGGATACAGTAAATATTTTGTTTTGCGGGACCGGCGGGCAGGGAATACTTACGGCTGCAGAAATTGTAGGGCTTGCCGCGATGTATGACGGACATCATGTAAAAAAATCCGAAGTGCATGGTATGGCTCAAAGGGGCGGTTCTGTAGAATCGCATGTTCGGTTTGGAAAAGAAGTTTTTTCACCGATAATAGAATGCGGTAAAGCAGATTTTTTACTTTCTTTTGAAAAAGGCGAACATGAAAGAATGAAATTTATGTTAAAAAAAGACGGCATAGATTTGTTTGAAGATTTTGTTAAAGGACAAGAAAAAATAACAAATCCGAAATTTTTAAATACATATATGTTGGGAGTATTATCAAAACATCTTGGGCTTTCACAAGAAAGTTGGCAAAAAGCATTAAAGCAAGTTATAAAACCGCAATTTGTAGATAAAAATATAGAAATTTTTAAATCTGCAATTTAAATTTGAAGTATAGAAGTATAGAAACTTTTACAAATTTCATACATCTATACATCCGGTCATCAAAATCGTAAAGCGATTTTAAGGAGTTAAAATGATTTACAATGAAGAAATTGAATGTGCAAGCAGAGAAAATTTAAAAAATTTGCAATCGGAGAGATTAGTAAAAGTTGTAAAATACATCTATGATAATTCACCTGTGTATAAACAGAAGTTTGATAAGTTGGGAATAGTTCCAACGGACATTAAATCTATTGATGATATTACAAAATTACCTTTTACACCAAAAGAAGATTTAAGAGATTCTTATCCGTTCGGTTTATTTTCAACAAACATTAAAAATGTTGCAGAAATTCATGTGTCGAGCGGAACAACAGGTAACCCTACCGTTGTAGGTTACACAAAAAGGGACCTTAACCTTTGGGCAAATGTTGCTGCCCGTTCTATTGCTTGTGCAGGCGGTAAAAAAGGAGACATAATTCAAATTTCTTACGGATACGGACTTTTTACCGGCGGGCTTGGGCTTCATTACGGAGCATTAAGGCTTGGTGCTACAATTATCCCTGCGGCAACAGGGCAAACAAAAAGGCAAATAAAGTTAATGCAGGATTTTAAACCGAGAATTGTAGCATGTACTCCAAGCTACATTTTGTATTTAGCGGAAGAAATGAAAGCATTGGGAATTGACCCGAGAACTTCAAGTTGGGAAGTCGGGATATTCGGTTCCGAGCCCTGGAGTATAGCAATGAGAGATACAATAGACAAAACTTTAAATATGACGGCAACCGATATTTACGGGCTTTCGGAAATTTGCGGTCCCGGTGTTGCACAAGATTGTCAATACAGGCAAGGGCTTCATATTTGGTCGGATTTCTTTTATCCCGAAATAATTGACCCTGTAACAAACAAACCCGTTCCCGAAGGTGAGTCCGGTGAACTTGTAATTACAACATTAACAAAACAGGCAATTCCTTTAATAAGATATAGAACAAGAGATATAGTTTCAATAACTTACGAAACTTGTAAATGCGGAAGAACGGTTCCAAGACTTAGCAAGATAAAAGGCAGAACCGACGATATGATAGTTGTCAGGGGAATAAATGTATTCCCTACACAAATAGAACATGCATTGTTGCAAGTTGACGGTGCTTTACCTAACTATCAATTGATAGTTGACAGGCAAGACGGTGCATTGGACAAATTGGAAGTGCTTGTTGAAGTTGATGAAAAAGTGTTTACCGATGAATTAAAAGCACTTGAAAATTTAAAAGTTACAATTAAAAAAGCAATAGATTCTACCGTCGGGCTTGGTGTTAATGTTAAGTTGGTTGAACCGAAAACATTGGCAAGAACCGAAGGAAAATCTAAAAGAGTTATCGACAAAAGAAAATTACATTAAATTTTTTGTTATTGCGAGCGAAGCAATATATGTTGTTTGTTCTTTAAAAATATTTTCTTTTTTTTCCGTGCAGTGCTGTCATTCCCGAAGGTCGTAATCGGGAATCCAAGTTGTTAGTTCTTTTAAAAATTCTCTTTTTCGCACTCAGTGTCGCCATTCGTTTGAAATTTTTAAAGCCGTCCGTTAACTCAAAAAATTCGGACATCATAAGGTAACCGAATTTTTCTCTACATAACGGACTAAAAAACTAATAGAATTTATAGTTTTTTACTCTAAAAATTTCTGCACTCATAAACGGCTCCAAGTCGTGCTTCAAAAGAAATTTTTAAAATTATCATTGTAGTTTCGGCACTGTCAAAAAGAAAAATATTTTTAAAGTTAATTGCTGTTTGTCGTTAGACTATAAACAAAAAAATGCTTTGCATTTTTTAGGAGGAAATATGAAAACAATTAGCCAAGTATCGATTTTTATTGAGAATACGAAAGGAAGACTTGCAGAAGTTTGCGGATTATTAGGTAATAATAACATTAATATAAAAGCTCTTACTATTGCAGAAACTCCGGAGTTTGGAATATTGAGAGTAGTTTTAAATGATACGGAAAAAGCAAAAAAAATTCTTAAAGAAAACGGCTTTATTGCAACAATAGCTCCCGTAGTTGCCGTTGAAGTTTCCGATACTCCGGGAGGACTTGCAAAAGCATTAAAAGTTTTAGCGGATAACGATATAGATCTCGAATATATGTATGGCTTTGTTGAAAAAGCCAGCGAAAAAGCTTTGATGGTATTAAAATTTGACAATATAGAAAAAGCTATAGATATTTTACAAAAAAATAATGTTTCTGTTGTTGATGATAAAGTTGCTTTAGGATTATAATTGCTATTATCTGGAATATGAGTTATTTTCTTTGGTGTTAATTTACTTTACCAAAGTTAATTTCATTAAAAGTGCATCGAAACCTGAATAATATTTTTGTCTGATTCCGTATTTTTTAAAACCTGTTTGTTCATAAAGTTTTTGTGCAATAATATTATTTTGATGAACTTCCAAAAAAATAACTTTACAGTTTTTCTTTGTAATATATTCAATTGCAAAATGAAGTAATTTTTTCCCTATTTTTAAACCCCTGAAATTTTTATCAATTACTATATTTAAAATTTCAGCTTCTTCAAAAACAATTCTATAAATAATATAACCTATAATTTTATTATCATTTTTAATAATTTTGAAATAAGAAAATTTATTTTCAGCTTCGGTTAAAAACATTTGTTTTGTCCAGGAAGAATATTGTGATTGCTGTTCTATGGAAAATACATCCGTTATTTGGTCGGTATTAAAATTAGAGATGCTTAAATTTAAAATCACTTTTTACGGTTCCTACTTTTTTAATTACAAATTGTTTTATAATTAAGTGATGCCTAAGATAAGCAAATACATTTATATCAAAAACATCATTAAAAATATGTTTAGTATCAAAATATGAATTATCATCTTTATATTCAAAAACAAAAGCTCCGTTAGAATTTTTTAACTCTTCCGGTAAAGGCCAAAAATCGTATTGGCTTTTTTTTGTTTTATGTGGCAGGACGGCTGTTTTTATTTTATTTTTTGAATAATAAGCTATTGTTGATGAAAGCTGATGAGAAGGAGTCATTACAAAAGAGTAATTTTCTTTTAATAATTTTTCGGTTAATTCTTTATAGCTGTAAAACCAGTTTGTTGTATCGGCAATTGCGGCATCTTCGGAAATTAATTCAACCGGAAATATTGAAAACTTTGCATGAAGCCCTACTAAAACAGATAATACTATATTTAAAATAATGCTTATTATTAACAGCTTTTTTTTGAAACGGATTCCGTCTGCAAAATAAATTGCGGCTATTATTGCAAATGTAAAATATGCAGGTATAGGCCAATTTCCGCCGGGTAACCTTTTCAATGCCGTAATAACATAAAATAAAATTACCGGAACCGAAAATGCGGCAATAAAAACTTTTTCGGTATTTTTCGAAAATAAATATTTTATACCTATATACAGCACAGGAAAAAACAATATAACATTAAAAACACCTGCCTGTGTTCCCAAATATTCAAAAATATAATTAAATCTTATCCCTTTATTTGAAAGACCGTGCCCTATTTGATAAGAAAACGAAGCCCAGTCATGTTGCCAATTCCAATATATTACCGGTAAAAAACAAATAACCGAAATTATTATTCCCAAATATAGTTGATAACTTTTAAACCAATATATTTTTTTATCAAGCAACATATAAAAGAACAAACTCATTAAAAATAAACAAGCAGTATATTTTGATAACATTGATAAACCGAAAAATAATCCTATAAGATACCAATAATTTTGGTTTTCGGATTTTATTAATTTCCAAACAAAAAAAGTTGCTACAGATAAAAATAAGAAAGAAGGTGTATCGGGTGTTGTTATAATTGAAACGGAAAACAGAATCGGCATAGAATGTAAAATTATTATTGCAGCAGAAGCCGTAACTTCACTTTTAAATAAACTTTTAACCAGTTTCCATAATAAAAAAGTTAAAATTACGGTTGCTATTATTGTTGAAAACCTAACGGCAAGTTCCGAATTTGAAAATAAAGTTGTAAGCTTTATAAAGTAAGCAACCATAGGGGCATGGTCGTAATAACTCAGTTGTAAATTTGTTGACCATAACCAATAATATGCTTCATCCGGATGCAAACATAAAGCAGATGCTAAAAATATTTTCCAAGCTACGGAAAAACAAACAAATATTACGGTGTTTTTTAAGTTAAAGATTTTTTCCACTGATACCCCAAAGTATAAGCCATACAAGAACAAGACCTATTAAGACGGGAATTATTGTTTCCGGCAGTATCACACTATGTTTATTTGCCGTAAACAAATTTGCAAAATAAAATAATGCACAATCAAAAAATAAAGCAAATAAAATACTTATAAAACGAATTACTGTTTTAAATTTAAAAATTGATAAAAATACTAAAATAAAAGTCAGTATCATATAAAAACTTAAAATAAATTTTATTTTAGTATAAGTTAAATAATGTATTACAAAGTAAAACGGTTCAAAAATGTATCTTATTATTGATTGAGTTCCTTTAACATTATGCACAATTACATGTACTTGAGGTTTTTCTTTTAACAATTCAAAAAAATTTTTGTTTCCGTTATTTTGTATTACCGACCAAACATTTGTCATGTAGCCGTAACCGTGCCAATCGGTAGACCCCAACATTAATAAATTATTTTTTTTGCATACATCTATGATTTCGTTTCTTGTTGAATCCGAAATATATCTATATCCGCAGTTGTAAATTTCAAAGCCGTCAATGCCGGAAGCAATAACTTCTTGCAAAGCAGGTCTGTGCCATTTCCACCAATGCGGCATAATTACAAGCATATCATTATTATGTGCCAATTTTACTAAATCTTTAAGAGAATGTTTTGCAAAATCTTCATATTGAAAAAATTTGGAAGAAAGAAGTAAAACCGAAATTCCTTCGGTTGTTCTTATTTGTATTCCGGGAAAAACATGGCTTTTTCTTTCGTCACTCGGAAATAAAAAGTTGCCCCTTGTAGTATCATGTTCTGTTATAAAAAAATCATTATAACCTTGTAAAAAATGAAAATTCATATTTGAATAAATATTTGAAATTACATCTCTTGAAGAAATTGTGTGTGAGTGCGGATCAAAAATTATCCAATTATTAGAAGGTGATATAAGTTTCGGACCTTGAACCGGCAAAAAAATAACAAGTGAAATTATTGAAGCCGTAAAAAATACGGAAAAAAATGAAAGAAAAATTGTTTTTTTTATGTTAAATTTTTTTGATTTTGAAAAAATTATTGCAAATGTTATCGACCACAAAAGCCATGAAATAAGTGCGGGAATGTAACCTGATCTTTCCATTGTTAAAATATGGTATGCAAAAGCATAAAAAGGTTCAATAAATAATCTTAACAACGGCCACTGAAGTTTAAAATCCGGAATAGTTTGCCCTGTTACTATATCAATTAAATTTGGAGCATAACAAAAATAACTTATTATAAAAGATATGCATAGTAAAGAAATTAAAACATACACCTTTTTCATTTTCTTTTTCCGTTACCTTTTGCATCAACTGCCAATGCAAATTTGGTAACACCTATCTTTTTTGCTTTATCTATTATTTGAATTATTAAATCATATTGAACATTTTTGTCACCTTGAATAACAACCGCCTTATCCGGAGAGTTTCTTGTAAGTTTGAAAATTGCTTCTTCAACATATGCCAAATGAACTTGTCTATTGTCAATATAAATAAAACCGTCTTTATCAACTGTTATTTCAATGTTTTTTGATTTACTTGTTTCGGTAACTTCGGCTTTTGGCAAATTAATTTTTATTTCGTTATTTGAAAGCATAGGTGTTGTTATCATAAAAATTATAAGCAGCACCAAAACAACATCCGTAAAAGGTGTTATATTTATATCCGAAACTATTCTATTTTTTCTTTTTCTGTTCATTTTGTTGCCCCGTTAAAGACGGCAATGTTTTTATAATTTCATCAGTAGCAGATACTGCATATTCCATGTCCACATTAAAATTATCTATAGATTTTGAAAGAAAATTATATGCAACAACTGCAGGTATTGCTACCGATAATCCTGTTGCGGTTGCTATAAGAGATTCGGCAACACCGCCTATAACTATGCTTATACCGCCGGACCCTGCCAAAGAAATATTATGGAAAGAATGAATAATACCTATAACCGTTCCGAATAGACCTATATACACCGAAATACTTCCAATGGTTCCTATTGTTGTTGTAAATTTTTCAAGTTTTACCGTTTCCAAAAGAATTTCTCTGTTCATTGCTTCTTTTGCATTTGTCTTACTTGTTTGTAAAAAATAAGTAAAACCTGCCTTTACAACATTTGATACCGGAGTATTTGTTCTTTTGCATAGTGAAATTACTTCAACAATATCTCTTTCCGTTAAAACATATCTTACTTTTTTCATAAATTTTTGAACGGAAATTCTGTTTTTTGTTTTGAATTCGAAAAATTTAAAAATAATTATTGTAACCGAAATTATGGAAACGAACAACAATATATATAATGTTGCTCCTCCCATTGATAAAATTTCAAGAATACTTTTGTTTTCAAACATATTAGAAACTCCCAAAAATTAGAATCAATTAGACCACGACGGTGTGAAAGAACTACCCGGAATATCCGCTAATTTCCTGACACCCGAGCCGTCAACTCCCATTATATATATTTCACTTTTACCTGACCTTGTTGAAGAAAAAGCTATGAATCTGCCGTCGGCAGACCATGTAGGTGACTCATTATTTCCTTGATCTTCGGTCAATCTTAACAATTTTGTTCTCGGTAAATCATAAATAAAAATATCATAATTTCTATCGGCTTTCATTGTAAAAACAATCATATCGCCTCTCGGTGACCATGCCGGTGTATCACAGGCTCCTTTTGCGGTAAGCCTTCTTAAATTAACACCGTCAATATCCATTATATAAACTTGAGGATAACCTGCTCTGTCGGAAATAAAAGTTATTTCTTTACCGCTGGGTGAAAAAGAAGGGCTTGTATCTATGTATTTGCCTTGGGTTAATCTTCTTAAAACCACACCGTTGGCATCCAAAAGATATAAATTCGGATATGCACCTCTTGATAAAGTTGCAACCATAGTTTTACCGTCGGGTGAAAAAGATGAAGGTGCATTCAAACCTTGTATTGTCGATAATGCTTTCCTTTTATTTTTTGAAATGTCTATAAGAAATAAATCAGGATTATGATAAAGATATGTCGTATAAATTATTTGAGATGAGTTGGGTACCCATTTTGGTAAAATATTTATCCCGTTATCTTTTGTTATCCTTCTTAAATTGTATCCGTCATAATCAATTACATAAATTTCTTTATATCTTGTATTATTGTTTGAAAAAGCTATTTTAGAGGATGCAATACCGGGTTCCCCTGTAAATCTTTTTACTATTTCGTCACTTATTTGATGTGCTATAACTCTGTAATTTGTTGTTGTGTTAAGATATTTCTTTTCCCATATAAGCTGTTTGCTGTCAACATCATACATTTTAACCGTTACAACAACTTTGGTCAGTTCTATAACAGAAACCGTTCCCGTTAAAATTACGGAAACATTTTTTTGGGCCCAATAAGAAAAATGTGAATTCATATCGAATTTATAAGATGTATTTGCTGTAGCTACATTGAAATGTCTTGATAAAATCAAATCGTTTTCCAATACATCTCTAAAATCCTTTGAAGTTTCCATTTCCTCAAAAGTTCCGTTAACCGGAACGAAATCTGCAAGGCCTATACCGGACCTGTTGGCACTGTTAGCGGATAAAGATAAATAAACATCATCATCCGCAAAACTTAATGTAAAACTTGAAAATAAAATAATTAACAGTACTACAAAAAAATTTTTTAATTTAATTAAATTTGAATTCAAAGTAAACTCCCAAATCTTCCTCATAATATGTTTCCGGTAAAGGGGCGAAAGGGCTTGATAATAAAACCGCTCTCAATGCATTTTTATCAAATTCCTCATCGCCGGAAGATTCTTTAATTTTTGTGTAAATAATATCCCCGTCTCTATTAATTTTAAAATATATAACTGCTCTTAATACCGTATACGAGCTTGACCATCTCCAATTTCTTCTTATTTTCTTCACTATCGAGTTGGTATAATATGAAAATTTAAAATTGGCATTATCAAACATAACACCTTTACTGGTACTGTTTACGGCCGTATCGGAAATATCCGTATTTTTTTCTGCTTGTTTCGCAGAACTTGTTTCATGTTTAACCGGTTCTTTTTTTTGTTTTTCTTTATGTTCTTTTGTTTTTTCTTTTTTCTTTTTTTTTTTTTTTTTTTTTTTTTCTTTATCTTCTATTTTTATACTATCGGTTTCAACGGCTTTTTCTTTAACTTCCGGTTTCGGTTCTTCCTTTATTTCTTGTTTAACTTCCGGTTCGGGTTCTCGCTTAATTTCCTGCTTTTCCGGTACAGGTATATCGTCAGTATTTAAATTATTGTTTGTTTGCACCGGTGAAACAAAATTTACATCTATGGGAATCTGTATAAATTTATCTTTTTCTCTTGCATTATAAAAAACAGAAATTAAAACAAAAAGGTGAAGACAAACGGAAAAAACAAAAAAAGGAAAAAGTTTATGTTTTACTAATGATTCCATCATTTTATATATACTTTTAACTTTTCTTTAGCCGTAAAGGCCTCTGCACTTTTAGGAAAATCCTGTAATATTGATTTTAATACTATAATAGTTTCGTTTTTCTTTCCTAAAAGCTCCAAACAAAGTGCCATTTTTAACCTTGCAGCCGGAACAAGTTCATAATTTTTATAATTGTCTTCTATTGATTTGTATTCTTGATAAGCATCGGCCCAGTTGCTTTGAGAATATAAACATTCTCCTATATAATATTGTGCTTGTGCCGCTAAATCATGATCGGGATATTTTTTTATAAATGTTTTAAAACCCATCTGTGCAAGCTCGTATCTTCCGACAAGAAAATCATTATATGCATCATTGAAAACTCGTGATGGACTTTCCGATAATTCATTTGGATTTGGATTTGAATTTAAATTGTTGGTTTGACTATTTTTTTGAATTGTTTCCAAATCCTGAATTTTTTGCTTTAAATAAGAAATTTGCTTATTTAATTCTTGAACGGAAGCGGATAATGTATCAACAGCAGTCGAATTTGTATCGTATTTGGAATATAAATCAATTTGTTTGGCTTCCAAATTTTTATTGGCAACTTGCAATTGTGCAAGCTCTCCCCTTAAATCGGAATCCGTCTGCTGATTCATAGCAGCACAACCGAAAAATAAAAACACAACCGGTAATAAAAATATTAAATTTTTATACACTTTATTAAATTTTATTTAACTATGGCCTTTGTTTCCGCTCTTCTGTTTTTTGCCCAAGCCGATTCATTGCTTTTTTTATCTTCAGGTTTTTCTTCTCCGTAAGAAATAGTTGCTATTCTTGCGGGAGCAATTCCCAATTGAACATAATATTCTTTCACTTTTAAAGCTCTTCTTTGACCTAATGCCAAATTATATTCCGATGTTCCTCTTTCATCACAATGCCCTTCAACAACAATTTTTAAATCCGGATTATCTTTTAAATATTTCGTGTTTTCTTTTAAAATTTCTTTTGCCGTTTCACTTATTGAATTGCTGTCAAAATCAAAATATATGGTAACTAAAGATGTTCTCTTATCAACCGTATATTCTCTTAAAGACGGTTCATCTGAAAATTTAATATCATCAATGGTTATGGGCTCTCCTTGACCGGCAAAAGCATCATCTCCCAATGTTCCGTTTTGATTTGTTGTCTGTTTTTTTGCACAAGCTCCAATACACAAACATAAAGCTAACAACATAATTACTGATAAATTTTTCATATATCCTCCATTTTTTAATTTTAAAATTAACATTTCAATATATTAATTTATTTTATCTAATTAATATCCGTTCGTCAACTCTCTTTGCCAGAAAATAAAAGGCATAATAACATTTAAGATGTTTCATAAATTTTTCTGTTGACAGTTTAGTATGTAAATTGTTAAACTATTACAATATATTTTTAGAGTTTCAAAAATATAAAAAAGGAGATGAATGTATGGCTAAATTTGTGTATTCGTTCGGTGGCGGAAAAGCAGATGGTGACGG
>Ga0265298_10004695_pt1 | contig 17358 bp, 20 predicted proteins | sample AusTroGonzalo_MG_3_FD_193486 | JGI IMG/M metagenome (GOLD analysis project Ga0265298, IMG submission 193486) | Bovine rumen microbial communities from tropical cattle in Woodstock, Queensland, Australia - Gonzalo_01 | ecosystem: Host-associated > Mammals > Digestive system > Stomach > Rumen ... | reverse complement strand
TTCTGCCCGCTGGTACGTCCGATGAGAGAGGAACCCAGGAACATGATGGCCGCCGCCGCCAGATACCCGCCGGTAGCCGCCAATGCGGATGCCCCGGCAAAACTGCCCCATACACCGGTCGCAATCAAGCCACCGACGCCCATAGCCACTACCGACAATGCGATGGCTGCGATAATTCCCAGGATACCCTTGCCGCTTTTGCCGCCCTTTTGGATAGCGGGATAAATCACAATGAAATCACCGTCGTGGATTTCCATTGTGCTGTCGACGCTGTAGCCGTTGACGGTGGCGAGCAGGTCGACGCCCTCCATCTTATAGAGTTCCATGAGGTCTGCCAGCGCCCCCCGCGCCTCGATATGCCGTATCTCCCGGCCGTCCTGCGGGGAAAACGGATTTTTAACCAGTACCAGTGTTACCATTCGCATCACCTGTAAACTCATAAAAACCGACGATCACCCGCCGCCATGCCGGGGAAGATAATCTGTCGATGCAGACGCCGATCCGCTCCCTTGTGTGAATGAACCGACCGCCGCCGATGTACACCGCCGTATGGTTCACAACGCCTTCCGGGCTGCCGAACCGCATAGCGATCAGGCAGGGCGCTTTCGGTTCCCGGATTTCCTTCCATGGGTAGTTTTTTATGTTTCCACTTATCAGCTCGTTCACCCGGCACATATCGTCGTAGTTGTACTGCATGTCGTATTCCGGGATTTCGTATCCGTATCTGCGGAATACTTCCTTCACCAGTCCGTAGCAATCGAAGCCGGTGTGAATGTCCCTGCCCCGGTTCACAAACGGGGTACCTATCAAATCAGTCAAATCAGCCATAAGCGTAGACCCCTTTCTGGTCGATGCCCGGATATCCGCCGAACCGCTTGCTGTTCCGGTGCGCCCGGCAGTCTGCCAGTGTATGCATACAGTTCGATTCGCTGCCCCGGTACCCACACCGCAGTCCTTTGTACTTGAACGGGCAGTTGTTTTTCATGTACCGGTCCAGTGGTCTCCTTGTTTTGGCGGAGTATCCGTTGCCCAGGGTGAACTCGATCCACTGCTCATCAATCTTGCAGGCTGTCACCACGAAGTATTCTTCCAGGTCGGGACTGCCGTTCAGGTTCAGGGAGTTGACCACCCTCAAAATCACTTCTGTCCCGACACCGCCGCCGCTGTCCTCCACATACCACTGCATCCCCTGGGCCACGTTAGACACCTTCAGCGACACGTTCGGGTCGGAGCCGTCGATCTGTTCGCTCGTCTCCCCAATCTGGAACGGGAACGCCTGGTACAACCGCCCTTTCCAGCGCACATCCTCGTTGTTGTAGCAGATGTACACCGTGTCCTGCAGCCGAATCTCCAGTAAGATGAGAAAGCAACTGTCCGTGGTCAATTTGTTCTTTTCAGCTTTGCTAATCGCAGAAATGGAGAGCATTTCTTACACCTCGGTCAGTTCAATCGTGCCGCTCCAGTAATGGAGGGCATCGTTGGTCCACTTCCCCACATGGGTGATCCGTACTTCCACCGTTTCCGGGTGGGCGTCATCCAGTGAGTCCGTGTTGACCCAGTTAAAAGACCGTGCCGAAAACGACACGGTCTGTGATATGAACGTCATTAAAGTCAGGTATTCGCTTCGCGGGATGTGGTTCCACTTCAGTGTCCACTTCCGCCTGCTTCTGGTGAACTTCCGTCGGCTCTGCTGTGAACCGTCCTCGAACTTGGTGATCAGGGAATTGTTCTCATACTCGCACTCAAACGGCCAGGCCGGCGGTGTAATGTTTGAAGGAAAATTGATGTTGGTCATTATGCCTTACCCCCTTGCAGCATGGAACGCAGGCCCATCGTGTTATTGTTGATGCCCTTCAGCACGACACCTAGGACCCATTGTTCCCCGTCAAAGCTGCTGCCGGTCTGTTCGGCCTCCATGGCCATCCCGGTCTCGTTGTGCAGGTTGATGACAATGGGCGGCATCCCGTTCCCATACGAACCGCTCCCCACATACCCGCCGCCCGCAAAGTGCGGCAGTATGCCGGAGTTCAGTGCGTTCAGCCTCGGAACGCCGATCCGTCTCACGGCCTCCGCGTTAATCACATACTCGCCGTTGGACAGCATGGCAGGGATGCTGTCGCTCGTCCCTGTACCAGGTCCCGAAATCATGCCCCCGGACGCAAAACTGCCCAGCCGGATTCCCAGCACATTGGACATGGCACCGTAGGTGTTGAACCCGCCGGTTGCAAATCCCCCGCCGCTGAACCCGAAGTTCGGGAAAATCAGGCCCAGGAGCTGGTTCACCACATGGGACGCCATGGCCTTGGCAATGCTGCTCACAATATCGTTCAAGAGACCGTTCAAGAGGTCCATGAACGCGTCACCGAAAGACTTCTGCCCGGTCAGCACCGACCGGAAGAAGTTTTCAAAGGTGTCCTGGCTGTCCAGAACAATGTCCGTTATCCTGTCGGTCGTGGATTTATTCACTTCCAGCCAGTTATCGTAGTACCGCTGCATGGCGCTCTGCTGTGTGTTATAGGAGTTGATCCGGGCCGCGTTCTCATTTGTCAGAAGTTTCTGTAGCGCCGCCCAGGAGTTCTGACGGAACGCCTCGTCCTTTTCCGCCATAAGATCTTTGCACTGGATATAAAAATTCTTGGACTCTTCGGCATACAGGTGCTCGGCGGCAGCGATGTCTTTCGCTACCTGCTTTGCAAGGGACAGCTTTCCGTTTTCCATCACCTCAAAGGCAACACCCTGGGCTGTGAAATTCTCTGTCAGCCGCTGTCGTTCCGCATCACTCATGCCGATGTATTCGATCTCGAACCACTGCCATTTCCGCTGGATATCGGCGATCGCTTCCTCGTGGTCCAGTTCCACCAGGTAGGCGGCCTTCTCCGCCGCGGTGGCATAGTTCATTTGCAGGGTCATGCTTTCCCGCATGGCATCCTGAACTTTCCGCAGGCTTTCCACCTGGGCCTTGGCGGCACGTTCTTCCGCCGCCCTCCGGCGCGCCTCCTCACGGACCGGGTCAACCTTCCGGCCACCCCCTCCGCCTCCTTTTCCGCCCGTGCCGGTGTCCGTACCGCCAGAGCCTCTGAAGTTGCTGAAATTGGGCGTCTTCACCGGAGCCTTGCTGCCCGGTATCTCAGGAGCCGTGGAACCACCGGGCAGATAACGGAGGCTCTTTCCTGCCTGCCTTGCCCGATCAAGCAGCTGATCCAGCCAGGCCAGCGCTGCCTGTACCGTGCTGCGGATGACGTCGATGACCTGTCTGCCCCAGTCCGGCAGTGCGTTATAGGCCATGTTCTTGAAATCGTCAATCACGTTCCCGATGGCGTTACCGATGTTCTCCGCCATGGTCGATATGGTATCCCACACAGAATTTGCCATATTGCCGGTCGTATCCATGAATTCATAGAAAAGGTCTATGGCTCCTGTGATAAAAGGTTCTATCGCCTCACCCAGCAGGACGCCGAACCCGGTCAGGATATCGATGGCATCGGTTACTACAGAAGTGACAGCATCAATGGTATCCGAGAATTCTTCTGTAATAGCCGCCGCCTTCTCTTCGCTGACTCCCAGGACATCCAGCAGGGCTTGCAACGTTTTCACGGGATTTAATATGGCATATATCGCCGCCCCGACCGCTGCCCCCGCTGCTATCAAAGGTAATAGTGGTGCCACGGCAGCCCAGGCAGATACAGCCATAGCTCCCAGCGCCGGTACCGCTACGGCTACGATCGCCCCGGCCAAAGCCATGATAGCCATCTGCAGTTCCGGCGGCACCAAATCAAGCAGCGCTTCTTTCAGACCTTTATCCTTAATTGAAGAAGCAAACTGCGAAAGAGCATCACCCGCCATACTGAACATTTCCGGCAGGTTGAGTGCCTCGGAGATGGCAAGGCCCGCCTGCATGGCGGTCTGTTCCACACCGTCCATCAGGTTGGACCAGGCGCCCAGCACTGTCTTGCTCTGCGCATCCATCATCCCGGCATAGCGGCTTTCCATGCCGCCAACCAGCGCTTCCAGTGCCATCTGGCTGTCCACCATGCCCTTGGACACTTTGTCCTGCGCCGTGGCTACATCCGTACCGAGGTATTGCGCCAGCATCTGCCAGGCTGGGATACCAAGTTCTGTGATCTGCATCATTTCCTGGCTGGCCAGTTTGCCTTTCGCCGCAATCTGGCCTAACGCAACGGTCAGCCGGTTCACACCGTCCTGCCCCGCGCCTACGCCGGCAGCGGCATCACCCACCGCCGTTAAGGTCGGTATGATTTGTTCCGCGGTGAAACCGAATGCAAGGAATTTCTGGGATGCCAATGTTACATCTTTAAATTCAAAGGGAGTATGGGCCGCGAAATCCTGCAATTCCTTAATCATCTGATCGGCCTTGTCGGCACTGCCCAGCATGTTGGTCATGGCGGTCTGCACATTCTGCAGTTCGCCGCCGGCCTTTACGGCATAGACCGCTACACCAGCCAATGCAGCTCCCACCGCCGTGATGCCGATGGCCGCGCTCCGGGACATGGACATGCCTTCCCTGCCGAACGCATAGTTCAGCTGGCGCTGTACCGCTTTCAGTTCCTTCTTCAGATCCGAGGTGTCAGCCCCGATGTTCACCAGAAGGTCGGCTACCTTTGTTGCCATGTCCCAGATCCCCCTTTTCCAGATTGAACTTCTGTATAAAGTACTCCCTTTCTGCCTGACGTTCTTCCGCCGTGGTATCCGGCAAAAACGGCTTCATCAGCTGCTTTGGCGTCATCTCCTTTTTCAGGTGGATGTTCATCAGCCAGGATACCCAGTAGGCTGTTTCCCACAGCTCTTCCAGGTGCTTTTCCTGCCAGGCGTCCAGGAGTTCCTTTACCTCAAACAAATTCAAGGCATGGAACTGTTCGTGGGTGTAACCCCGCTTTATCAGTTCATGCCCTGCAAATTCCATATATTCCCGAAATGAGGGGAGTTTCTTCCCCTCTATCCGTTTTTTTCTTCTTTTTCCGCCTCATCCTCCAGTTTCTCTGTGGCATCCTCCGGGAAGGTCGCCAGATACGCTGCCGTACCCGCGATGCCTGTCGCCACCACCGCCTTGGTGATGGGAAGCGAGATCTCCTCGATGCTGTGTCCCTTGTACAGAAGTTCCTGGATCTTGTCTGCATAGAACTTCTGGGAGCGTCCCCGAAACGAACCGTCCTCTTCATGGACAGATACGGAAAGGAGCGCGGTTATGACCGTGATGCTCAAGGCCCGGAGTTCCTGCAGTACCTGCAGGGTGGGCATCTTCAGCATTTGTTCCACGGTCATCATTTTGCCGATATCCAGTTTTAGGTACTGGCCTTCCTTAATCAGGTCAAACGGAACTTTTTTAACCATTGTTGTCCTCCTGTTCTGTCACTTCACCGTTGTCGTCTCCGCCAGTTTCTTCTCCGGGATTATCTTCCGTATCCGTCTGCAGTTCCGACAGCGGGCCATCACCGGAAATCGTGCCGGAGATGGTCGCCACATCATCGTGCTGCGTGTTTAGCGAAAATTCCGTGATGGAACCCCAGCCGGTGTAGTAACTCCTATCCGGGTACTCAAACTTCAGGTGTACCTGCTGGCCTGCATTGAACGCGGCCTCCAGGTAACGAGCCCCTTCATCGTTCAAAAGCACAACGGATTCCAGGTCGATGCCCCAGCTCCTGAGTCCCGGCAGATGACAGGTCCAGCCGCCTGAGGTCTTGTGGGAGGCATCCAGTTCATCCGCTTTACGGTTCAGCTTGCCGGAACGCTGCCCGCCAATCAGCAGCCAGTCCGGTTCCTGGTCGCTCACACCCTTGTTGGCATAAATTAGGTAATCTTTGCCCGCCGTCGCCGTGGATGCGGCATCGGTACGGGTCGGAAATGTAGTCGTAGACATCTTCAGTCCTCCTTCTTGTTCTGTATCAGCATATCCAGGGTGATGACACCGCTGTAACCGATCTCATCCTCCGGGTACGTCTCGTAAAAATCAACCGCCTGGCTGCACACAAAGAACTCATCCGCAGACAGGTCGATTTGTTCCGCTCTGAATGTATTGATGAGGCTTTCCGCAAGGTTATTGATTTCAAACCTGCCTTTGTAATTACTGTAGATATGGATATGGACGGAGGTTTTCGTCATATCCTCGGTCTTGGTGGATTTGTCCTGCACATTGACCGCCCCCAACGTGATGAACGGCAGCTGGGCGTCTTCCGGCACATAGTCGTACACCCGGTACCCGGTCCTTTCACGCAGGAACGGCACCAGCGCTTTGTGCAGGGCATTATTAGGTAATCGTTTCATGTTCCCCTCAGCGCTTTCTTCGCATCCTGTATAATCGTCGGTTCCACATATTCATAAGCGGTTTTCATAAACGGCTTACCCACACGTTTTGGAACCACCACAACTTTTGAGTACCGGTATCCTCCGGTGAACGGGAACCGCAATGCTTTCTTACGTTTGGTACGAACGATAACCGCCCTTGCGCCAAACTCGACCAGATGCGCATGGGGTTCGTTGGAATAGACCTGCCCTTCCAGCCTGACGGAGCTGAACCGGGTCTTGATGGATTTACGCAGCCTTCCGGTATGTCTTGGCACACGCTGCGCCGCTTCACGACGTACCATCCTTGTGCCTTTCCGGAGCGCGCCTTCCATACGCAGCCTCATCCTTCCATCCCATGCCTTGATCTCCCGGATAGCCTTGGCGAGTTCACCTGGTGGCACCTTTACCGTGAATGCCGACATAATTCACACCCCCGGTTCGTAATGCCGCAGGATGAGCATCGTGTTGTCCCGGAAGGTGTTGTCGGCGGTTTCCACTTCAAACACATCCCCTTCCAGCACCACCCGCCAGCCACGGCAGATATCCTTTCTGGGACGGATGCGGATCCGCACCTGTTCCCGGTTCATGGGAGTCCCTTCCGCCTGCTGTTCGGCATAGTCCGTCCGCTCCATCTTCGCCCAGGCTTTCCCGGCATCCTCATAGACCGTTTCCAGCCCTCCGTAACCGTCCTCACGTGTGACAGGCCGTAGGAGTCCGATCCGCTTGTCCATCTTGGCTATTTTCATATCAGAACCCATCCTTCCGCACACCGAACAGGAGGGAACGCAATGTCAGGGTCAGGGCATGATGGTCAGCTTCCTCCCGGTGTTCGTACAGATAGGCTGCCGCATACAGAACCGCGGTCTTTGCCGTATCCCCCAGGGCTGCGAATTCCTCCGCATCCTCTATCCGGGCCACATCCATGCACAGCTTCTCCGCCGATTTGGACAGCCCGGTAACCAGGCTGTCCTCCTCATCCGTATCTACCCTCAGGTAGTTCTTCACTTCCGCCAGTGTCAGAAGCATGACCATCACCATCCCTTATAAATCAATCCCCGCCGCCTTCGTTGCCACCGGATTCACCGCCGGACTCTCCACCGGCATTGCCACCGGATTCACCGCCACCGGCAGACGTACCGGCTACTTTCAACACCTGTACTGCTTCCGGCAGAACCAGAAGGCCATCCACGCGTTCCTTCATCACGTACCCCACCATGCCGTTCCCGGCGAACAGCTCTTTCAGTACCTGCAGGGTACGCTGTCCGCGATCGCCGATGTTATAGTAGCTGAAGTCACCGAAAGCCAGTGCTACATTACCGGCAGCCAGCTTCGGTGCGAACTGGGATGTACGGATGCCGTATCCCAGGATACGATCCGGTTCACCGGACTGCAGGCTCGGCTGCCACAGATAGTTGCCGTTCTCATCCTTCAGCTTGCGAAGCACGGCCAGAGTGCTGTCGTTAGTGATGAAAGTCGCATTCTTTCGGTACGGGCGTTTCAGCTTGTAAATCAGGTCGATAACGTCATCCGCATCGATGTCCACCGTGCCGATGGTCACGCCGACCTGAGCATCCTTAAATACGCCGGTCGGTTTCCCTTCGCCATCCCCGTTCAGGAAAGCGTCTTCCTCAGCGTTGGCAATCGCCTTACCGAACTGCGTGATGATATAGTCTTCCAGTCGGAACGCATTGTCCGCCAAAAGTTCCTCGGTAATCTTGATGGCCACATGCAGTTTGTGGGCATCCAGCAGTTTCTGGTCGAAGGTCGCGTCACCAAAGGTCAGCGCGCCGCCTTCCTCTACCCAGAGAGCCGCCGGTTTTGTTGCCGCGATATTGATTTTACGTTCCCCGCTGGTGCGGATGTTCGTCGCCAGCCCACGCAGGACGTTTTCTTCGTCCAGGACATCGATCAGGCGCTTGTCGTATTCGTCAGGTACCAGATAGCCGCCCGCTTCATCGATACCTTCCTGCAGGACGTTGGATACGTCGCGGAACTTGGTACGGATTGCCGTGAACATCGCCTTGCGGTATTCATCGGACGCCGTGCCTTTCTTTTCATCCGCGCCCGGTTCCTTCGTCCGGGGTTTGCCGGTCAGCGGCCTGGAAGTCGGCTGCGCCAGCTTCTTGTCCATCTCGGCCTGCTTTTCAAGACGGTTGATGGTCTTGCCCATCTCTGCGATATCAGCCTCCATCTTCTCATACGCTTCCGCATCGGCGGCGGTCATCTTGCCATCCTTGTCGGTATGGTCTTCCAGAAATTTCTTCGTGGATTCCCACAGTGTCGCACGCTTTTCAATCAGTTCGTTAATGCTCATAGCCATTATGTTTTCCTCCTCTTAATGACTTATCTTTTCGAGCCTCTCCATGAGTGGCTTTACATCAACCCGGTCATCGTTTTCCGGGATTTTGTCTGTGACAGGAAACTTGCCAAGCAGTGAATTCACCACGGTTACTTTTGAGAACATCACCGCCTCCGGCTCTTCCTTTTTCCCATCCTCGTCCGTGAACAGGATGCCGTCTGCGAAACCCAGTTCCACCGCTTTCTTGGCGTTGAACCAGGTCTCATCGTCCATCATGTGCGCAATCTTCGTCCGGGACTGACCCGATTTCAGCTCATACGCATTGATGATGCTTTCCTTGATTTCGTCCAGCATGTCGATAGCCTGCTGCATGACCTTCTTGTCTCCCATGGCGATGGTCATGGGATTATGAATCATCATCATGGCCACCGGGGACATAGAAACCTTGTTACCCGCCATGGCGATGACCGATGCCGCCGAAGCCGCCAGCCCGTCGATGCGGACATCCACGTTGCCGGGATAGTCCTTCAGCATGTTGTAAATCTGGGCCGCAGCGAACACATCTCCGCCCGGTGAGTTAATCCATACCGTGATATCACCCTCGCAGGCGTTCAATTCCTCACGAAAAAGACCCGGTGTGACTTCATCGCCATACCAGGTCTCATCGGATATCTGCCCGTTCAGTACAAGGGTGCGGCTTCCGGTATCCTCGTTCCGCACCCAGTTCCAGAATTTCTTCTTCACTTTTTATTACCTCCGTCTTCTGTTTGTTCCTGTTGTTGCCCCTTGGCAAACAGCCCGGCATCCTTCATCTTGGTCATGTTCCCATTGATGAGGTACAGGTTTCCGCCTTCCTCCTCGGATATGGGATTCAGATTTTCCATCTCCCGGATGTCGTTGGCGCTCAGCCAGCCGTTCTGCCTGCCTACTGCATACCCGTTCATCCGGCTCTGGTAATCACCACGCAAGAGGCCGTCCACATTGAATTTGATAAAGTACCTCTGCTTTTCCGATGGCAGGAGCAACGCTTTGTGCATTGCCTGTTCCCATCGGATCACCCAGGGGTTCAGTGTGTACTTCACGAATTCCAGGGACTGCTGCTCGATGTTGGAGAAGCTGGATTTATCCAGATCGCCAACCATATGAGGCGGCACCCGGAATATCCGGGCAATCTCATCAATCTGGAACTTCCGCGTCTCCAGAAACTGCGCCTCGTTTGGCGAGATAGACATAGGCTTATAAGTCATGCCCTCTTCCAGTACCGCCACGTTGTGACTGTTCTTCCCGCTGAACTGCGCATGCCAGCTTTCCCGTAACCTCTCCGGGTTCTTCACCACACCGGGATGCTCCAGTAGACCGCTGGGCGTTGCGCCGTTGGCGAAGAACGTGGAACCGAACTCCTCCGCCGCCATGGACATTCCGATGGCGTTCCGGGCCATGGCGATTGGGGAATATCCAATCAGTCCGTCATACCCCAGACCGGGAATATGCAGCAGCTGGTCGGGCCGGAGTTTCACCTGCTCGTAGCGTTGCCTGCCATTGAACTCATCCAGATAACGGGTGTAAGTATAGACGAGCTGCCCATCCTCATCCCTGCTCACATCCATCTTTTCCGGCAGAAGCGGGTACAGCCACTTCACCCTGCCGTAGCCATCCCGGATGATTTGGGCATAAGCATTGCCGTACAAAAGCAAATGCCCCATGAGGGTCTCCCGAAAGATGAAGCTTGTCATCTCCGGGTTCGGCTCGTCATGGAGCAACGGGTATAACGGATGGTCGGTGACCATCTCTTTTCCTTTGTCTTTGTAGCGGTACACATGCAATGGGAGTCCCGCAATGGATTCCGCCAGTATCCTTACGCAGGCGTACACCGCTGTGACCTGCATGGCCGTGCGTTGGTTCACCGTCTGTCCTGCCGCACTCTGTCCAAAGTAGTACTGCATGGTTCCGGACAGTGAGTTTTTGGGTTTGTCGCGAGAATGGAAGAACTTTTCATAGAATCTGGTAAAGATGTTCATGTGTCCTCCTTAAAATGGGCATGAAAAAAGCACTTACTGGCGTAAGTGCTGTACAAATAATATATATGACAAAAATTGTTTTCTTTTCAGTCATAGTTTTGAACGATTTTTTCGTTACGATATAGGCAGCTAAAAGAAAAGGAGGATGATCGATATGAAGAAAATGCTGAGCGGAGTATTAGCTGTTGTAGCCTTGACCGGTATCATGGGTCTGTCCAGCGCAGAAGCTGCCCCAAAACCGAAAACCCCTCCACCGAACCCGCCACATAAAGTGGAACAGCCGAAACCGATGCATGAGTTCAAACGTCATCATGATTATGTACTTGTACAGCAACACAGGTGGCGCGACAATCACAACCACAGACACCTTGACAGGATTTGGCGCGACCGCCACGGACACCGGCATATAGAACACGTTTTCTAAAACAAATATCGGCTAATCTAAAGGCTAACTTTGGATTAGCCGTATTTTTTTTGCCTGCCACACAAAGATGCTTTTCATTAACCCCTATTTATTCTTTGCCAAATAATACCCCCACCACTTTTTGATTTTGACGTCCGGCAACGCTGCCTTGACATAAGCATAGGCTTCATCACGAGCAGTATCTTCATCCCAATCTGCCGGTACCGGGATATCTATCTCAGCATGCAGCCTGACAGTACGCTGATGACATCCGGCCATAACCCCTGTGCCTTTGCAACGACAATCCATAACTCCTGATTCATCTCTCATCATTTGACCTTTCCTAAAGCCATAACAAAAGGGACATTTAGCCATTATCTGCCTTTTACCCTTCATCTGAAAACCGTTAACCATTTCTTATAACAGCAAAATGCCCCTGCCGTCATATACGCTCTCACTGCTTTCATTCCCGCAACGTATCGCCCTGTCCAAAGCCATCACCGTTGCCACCACTCCGTCAATCTTTTCCGTGGATTTCTCCTTGTCCGGCTTGATGTTACCCGCCGGATCCGTCTTGATGAAGATGTTGTCCATCATCCAGCGCAGTACCGGTTGCCCGCCATGAGCAATCTTTTGTTCCAGCGTCAGCTTCATTAGTTCCTTGGTCGGCGGGCTCATGTCCTTGAATCCCTGTCCGAAAGGTACTACTGTAAAACCCATGCCTTCCAGGTTCTGAACCATCTGCACCGCGCCCCAGCGGTCAAAAGCGATTTCCCGGATATGAAAGCGTTCACCTAATTTTTCAATGAAATTTTCAATATAACCGTAGTGAACTACATTTCCTTCCGTGGTCAGCAGATACCCCTGCCGTTCCCATACGTCATAGGGAACATGGTCGCGTCTCACCCGGAGTTCCAGGTTTTCTTCCGGTATCCAAAAGTACGACAGAATCTGAAATTTGTCTTCCTCGTCCAGCGGCGGGAACACCAGCACAAAGGCCGTGATGTCCGTGGTACTGGACAGATCCAACCCGCCATAACAGATCCGCCCTTCCAGGTAATCCTCGCTCACTGGAAAGGCGCAGGCATCCCACTTGTTCATAGGCATCCACCGGATGCTCTGCTTCACCCACTGGTTCAGCCGTAACTGACGGAAGGCATTCTCCTCGCCGGGGTTCTGCCGTGCGGAGTTGAATGCGTCTTTCACCTTTTCCATTGACACAGTGATGCCAAGGGACGGGTTCGCCTTCTTCCAAACCTTCGGATCCGACCAGTCCTCGTCTTCTGCCGCACCATAAATTACGGGGTAAAAGGTCTGGTCAATCTTCCTGCCTTCCAGAATGTCCTTCGCTTTCTGATGGGTCTCATAGCAGATACTGTTGGTATCCGTGCCGGCCGTGGTAATCAGGAAATACAAAGGTTGCATCCGTGCATCGCCGGAGCCTTTGGTCATAACATCAAACAGCTTCCGGTTCGGCTGGGTATGCAGCTCATCAAAGATGACCCCGCTGACGTTGAACCCATGCTTGGAATAGGCATCCGCAGACAATACCTGGTAAAAACTGTTGGTAGGCAGATAGATTAGCCGCTTCTGTGAGGCCAGTATCTTCACCCGCTTGTTCAGCGACGGGCACATACGTACCATATCGGCGGCAACCTCGAACACGATGGAGGCCTGTTGCCGGTCTGCCGCACAGCCGTACACCTCTGCCCGTTCTTCCCCGTCACCGCAGCATAACAGAATTGCGACCGCTGCGGCCAGTTCGCTCTTGCCCTGCTTCTTGGGTATCTCGATATAGGCAGTAGTGAACTGACGGTAGCCGTCCGGCTTCAGGATACCGAATATATCCCGGATGATGCGTTCCTGCCAGTCGATAAGTTCAAAGGGCTTACCTGCCCATGTTCCTTTAGTGTGTTTCAGGCACTGGATAAACTGGACCGCATAATCCGCTTGGGCCTTGCTGTACTTCGAACCCTTCGCCATGAACTTCGTGGGTTTGTACCCCCTGAGTTTCCGCACCCTGCTCACCTCCCTCAATTCCAATGTTTAAAGGGCAGCTTTCGCCGCCCTTTTTCTATTCCGCAAAATATACAACACCAGCCAATACGAAGAATACGCACGGAAGCGCGACCCCGTTACCCCACATCTTATATTCCGCAGAATCGGTGTGAGGGTTCTTCAGCCATTTTATGATCTGGTTCCGGGTTCGTGCTTTCCTGGCTGTTCCCATTATCCGTCTGTGCGTCTCGAACACCTCTGTCCAGAATTGGATTTCTTCATCTGTCGGCTCCGGTGTTTCCAAGCTAGCGCACCACCAATCTGGGAATCCCTGGAGCCTGGCGCATTCTGTCGGCGTTAACCTTCGTACTGTATAATATGCGCCTACCGCCCCAGGCCCTCTTGCCGTCAGCGTTGGTTGCACTTCTTCTTCGACATGCATTCCAAACTTCGCATTTTTGTCCATTTTGTTAGCATCTCTGCCAATGCCGTAAACGGTCAGTGGTTCTTTATAATCACTTGCCAGTAACGAAGGAGCAAGCTCCTTTACAAACTGTGTATGAAAACTCCCTTTGCTTGAACAGCATACTATGCGTTGATGGTCTTGCATATTGTCCAACGATTCGGTGTTTTCGTTCATCCCTAACTGTTCGTCCTGATTATTTTTCATGCAAACAGCGTGTGGTGTTCCGTGACTATCGGAACATAAAGTAGGTGCAAAATTTACTGTATAATTTGCTCCACCTTTGCCACCCTGAAGATCAATTCCATAAGCTACCGCATGGCGATCCACAGTATTCAGCGTAAAAGACACATCTTCACCGATACCACTTCCCTGGGGACCGTTTTCATATTTACGGCCAATCATGGAACCCTGGATAGATACCACTGCTATACCGCCTTGGTTGCTTCCGGGCATATTGCCGCCACGGTCAACGGTTCGGCTGGTGTCGCTTTCATAAGCATGATTACGCATATTCTGCGTCCCATCAGAAGATTGACGGACATCAAAGGTCTTCACTGTCTCTACAATTGCCATGCCACCTTGATTGCAGTTCGGATTTCCTCCGTTGGCGTCCAATGTCCTCGAAGTGTCCGCCTCATAAGTCCCTGAACTAGGATTTTCCGATTTCATGGAATTGCTGTCCTTGGAACAAATGCCGAAAACCTCCTGCTTGACGACGAACGGTTGGTTGTTCCCTCCTGTTCCATAATTAGATAATATGGTTGGAGCCTTGTCCTTCGGTCCCGTATAACGGTTATCATGACTATGATTCTCATAAACTGTGGCAGGAACAACTCCCCCACAAAGAGTCGGGGACTTTTCTTCCTCATACCCAATAGAATGCGCATCCGCCGAATTTTCAGTACGGAACGCGGCGGAGGACATCACCACAGGTGGATGATGCGCTTCCGCACGCAGGGTTGCCGTAATCTCGTGGGTCACATCCATACGGATGCCGCCCTGATCGTTCAGGCAGATTGCGCCGCCTGGCTCTCCAACGCCGCCTTCAGAACGGCAGGCAGTTCTTTGCCACGCTGCAAAGCCCTCTGCAGAATACCCAGACACGCCTTCCGACTCAAATAATACTTTTCCGGCACAGTGGCCAGTAAGATGTCCGACAAGATAGATGCGTTTTCTTCTCTGGGGTACGCCCCAAGCGTCTGCGTCCAATACTCTCCAGGCGACTGAGAACCCGTCGCCCATGATACATCCTGCCGGTTCCCACTTCGCAGATCGAGGTATTGAAACCGTATCATCGCAGATGCCGCAGATTTCTTCGAGGACCTTTTGGAAGTCTTCTCCTCCGTGGCTTGAAAAGGCTCCTGGTACATTTTCCCAAACAATGAACCTTGGATATATTGCATTTGTCTTCTCCCTCATTTCCTTAATGATGCGGATGGCCTGATGGAAGAGACCGGATTGGCTTCCTTCCAAGCCTGCGCGCCTTCCCGCAATGGAAAGGTCGGTGCAGGGGCTGCCGAAGGTTATAATGTCCACCGGCTCCAACTCATGTCCGTCCAACTTATTGATGTCCCCATAGTGCTTGACAAAAGGCAGGCGTTTTGTCGTTACCCGGATTGGGAACGGTTCAATCTCACAGTTCCAAATCGGCTTGATACCCGCCAAAATACCGCCCAGTTCAAAGCCTCCGCTCCCGGAAAACAAAGAACCAAGTGTCAGATGTTTATTATTCACGCCCTTCCCCTCCTTGCCGTCAGCAATTTTTCCATCAGATCGTCCTGTGGCGATTCTCCGCCGTAATCGCTGGAACAGTTCTCTTTCACTATCTGGAATATCTCTGTCCATAGACGGTTCGTCTGCGACATATAATTCTGGCCCATGGCAACATACGGGCTCTGCATCGCATTCCCCGTAGTCGGGTGTTTAGCAAGGAACCCATATTCACTCACCGCTTCCTCGCACTGTATCCACCGTGCTGCACTCATCGCATACCGTTCCAGCAATTGTGGTGAAATTAAAGAGGAGCAGCCCCTTTCATGGAGCCACTCCCATGTTTCTGTATATATTTTTGCCGCCACCAGTTTTTTTCCATCCTCCTGAACCGCTGAAAGCATCTTCGATGGTTTTGGCATATCCCGGCCTTCCAGCTTCGCCGCATTGTCGAAGCTGATGACCCTGATCGTCCTCTTGCCGGGATTACCTTCGGCGATTTTGTCGGCAAGCGGCTTTTTCTTTGCCCCGGCACCGACTCTTGCGCCGCCACGGTTCGTTCCGTCCTTCGCCATTTTTCCATAACTCCTTGTCTCGGGCCTATTACCCTGTTTGAAAACGCGTTTTTGTTCGTACGTATAGCCGCCCGGTCTGATCCGGAGGGCCTCTGGAGATTTAAACTCCCCCTACCCCGTCATCTCTTCCGGAATTTGTGGAACCGGTCCCCCATCTCAATGCTGATACGGGAATGGCAGGGCTTGCAGAGAGCCATAAGGTTTGACTCGTCATGCGTCCCACCGTGATCCAGTGGCAGGATATGGTGTACTTCCGTTGCTTTGGTCAGCCTGCCATCCTTCCTGCACTCCTCGCACAAAGGATGCTTCGAAAGAAACCTCGCACGGATCTTCTGCCACGCACTCCCATACCGTCTCTTCGCAACAGGGTCGCGGCCATATCTTTCATACTGCCTGATTGCCTGCTTCTTATGTTCCTCGCAGAACCTTCCTTCCGTCAGCTGCGGACAGCCGGGATAACTGCACGGCCGCTTCGGTCTCCTCGGCATATCCATCACCTCCGGGGCATAGAAAAACCCCCGGAAGATACGCTCCTCCGGGGGCCGCTTTATATTTTGCTTTTCTGGCATTTTAATTATATCACAAACCCAATGTGCAAATCTCTGCAAAAACGTGCAAACTTTTATGATTTTCCAAAAGTTTTCACCTTTTTGCACCTTTTTGCACATTGTATGTACCGCTGCAGGTTTCCATCATGAACACTGCCGGGCGTTGTCATTAGGCAAAGTGCTTCAAACCCAGTATCCATCGGCTCATGTCACACTTTGACAGTTCTATCCTTAACTTTTACTATAGTGATTTTTTAATTTTTCCCCTATAAAAGTTATATATAAGAGTGTCAGATAGTGACATAGAAAGTGTCAAACCACAGACGGTTACTGACTTATAGGCACTTTTTCTCATGGTTGTACTCTGGCATAAAATGACAGGCTATGTCGTCATTTTCCATAGAGTGTCTCTTGGTAGGCTTGCCCACGACATCAACAAAAATAAGCCCACCCTGTTTCCAAGGCGGGCATATACTCAAATATTATTTTTTCTTTTTGGCGGCTTTCTTTTTGGCCGGTTTAACATTGACAGCTTCTTTGAATGCTTTTCCGGGTTTGAACGCGGGAACAGTAGCAGCGGCAATCTTGATAGGTTTGCCGGTCTGCGGATTCTTGCCGGTACGGGCTGCACGGGCACGGGCTTCGAAGGTACCAAAGCCGATCAGCTGTACTTTGCCTTTCTTGGCAACTTCAGCAATCGTCGCTTCGATGATGCCTTTCAGTGCTTTTTCCGCACTTGCCTGGGACATTTCAGTCTTTTCAGCAATTGCTACTACAAGTTCGTGTTTGTTCATGATGGTCGCTCCTTTATAAAAATATTAGCGAGAGTGCATCAGCACTGGCTCTACAATAATAATATCAGTGTTCATCAGTGTTTTCAAGGACTTAATTGTGAAATTAGTGAGATATAATTGGAATTTAGAGGGCATGTCCTCCGGATACCTTTATGACTTGCCCCGTAAGCATTCGTGCCTTCTCACTTGCCAGAAACAGAATCGTATCGGCAATATCTTCCGGCTCAATCAATTTCCCCATCGGAAT
>Ga0265298_10004694_pt1 | contig 17359 bp, 11 predicted proteins | sample AusTroGonzalo_MG_3_FD_193486 | JGI IMG/M metagenome (GOLD analysis project Ga0265298, IMG submission 193486) | Bovine rumen microbial communities from tropical cattle in Woodstock, Queensland, Australia - Gonzalo_01 | ecosystem: Host-associated > Mammals > Digestive system > Stomach > Rumen ... | reverse complement strand
AACCTCCAATGGCCAGCGAATCAGGAAACCGAGTTTATTTCTCTGAGAAACGATCTTTTGTTCCATATGGTCTTTACGAAAAACGGAGCAGCCCTGAAAGGTTTGCTGAGCACGCTTTTGAATATTCCGGAATCGGAGATTGTCAAGATAGAGATCCTGAATCCCATGCAGTATTCTGACGTCAACACTACAAAGCTGACGGTTCTGGATCTGAAAGTCCATCTGAATGGACAAAAATACATTCTTGTGGAGATGCAGGTCCGGAAGTTTGAGAAATGGACGAACCGCACCGTGGTTTACACATGCAGGCAGGTAGCGGATCAGGCGCATGACGATTTTGATTACGGAAAACTTGAACCGGTTATTCAGATCTCGATCATGGATTACACGCTGTTCCCGGACAACAGGGTATTCTTCGATCAATATATTCCCCGTAACGCAAAGGGATATCCGTACACAGACAAGATCCAGTTCTATGTGATGGATCTTACGGCGATGGATGAGGCTACAGACGAACAGAAGAACCAGGGACTGGTTGAATGGGCGAAGGCTTTCAGGGCAGAGTCCTGGGAGGAAGTCAGGGAGATTGACAATCCCGCAGTAAAGGAGGCGGCGAAGACGATGGAACTGATCATGTCAAATCCGACAGAGCGCGAATGGATCCGCATGAGACGGGACGCGGAAATCGACCGGAGAACGGAGATTCGGGCTGCAGAGAGGAAGGCAACAGCAAAAACTAAAGCAGATATAGCAAGGGGAATGAAAACAAAGAATTACTCGGTTGTCGATATAGCAGAATTAACCGGCCTTACCGCCGAAGAGATAGACGCTCTGTAACGGATTTCTGTTCTGTTTCCCTGCGATTTCAAAATACCGGGAAAACTGGACCAATACCGAAAGACCTCTGCGGCAGAGCATGAGAGCCGCGGCAAAACGTACCCAGGAAATTCAGGGAGGCCCTTGACAATGACGACGACCAGGCGCACGCTTTCTCGGCTTGGCTCGGCTCGGCGGGATACTGCATCCAATCTTCGCGGGAGGATTGGCATGGTCTGACACTGTCTTTTTCAACAGCATACGATGTTTTCAGGCGCAGGCCGTGATATATAGTTCGTGAATGGCCGGCGTCTTTTTGTTGTGCAGATTATGAATGATGAATCAGAAGTGGCCAGGTTGATGGACTTCTTCAAGACAGCTGATCCGAACGATTTAAGCCATGGAGAACTGTCAAACAGGGTACATGTTTTGAAATGCGAGAAGGAGTGTGAAGATTCGATGTGTGCGATTACACAGAGTTTTGTGGATGAAGGGAAGATTATTGGTGCGGTACAGATTCTTCGAAACAGATTTCATATGGATGATGAGAAGATTGTCGAAGAGATAAAAGAAGAATTTCAACTGAACGACTATCAGGCGAGAACATTTGCTTATCCGAAGCAGGAAGAAACAGCCTGAATTATTTTAGCTTCAGGAATGTCTCATAATCAGCTTCGTTCTGATCCGCATAGGAAACGGCATATTTTACCATCGCATCCTCAAACGCATCACTGTTTCCCAGATAGCCGGCGATCGCATGACGGTCGCCGGTTTTCGCGTGGGCATGGGCCAGCGTCCAGGCGCACATCCGGGAGAGCGCGCTGAACGCATCTCTCTCCAGCATTTCAGGGTCAAATGAATATTTTGCATCCCACAATTGACGGACATAATAGTCACGGCTGCTTCCGGACGCAGTCTTCAGGCGCAGCCAGCCGAGCAGGATATCTCCGCTGTTCTGGATCGCCCGCTGGCCTTCCACGATCCTCTGACCGCATTTTTCATACGTGCTGGCACCATAGTATGCTTCCAGGACAGAATGATCCGCCTCTTTGATCTGCAGGACCAGCGGATCCTCGTTCTCACGGCCCAGGAGGATCAGAATCCAGGCTTTTCGGCCGACGCTTCCGACCCCGACGACCTTATGCGCCATCTCAACCGGCTCGTACTGATCGATCAGATGCCGCCTTCCGGACGGAAGAGATTCCTTGTAAAGATCAAGCGCTTCCTCGATGCTGTGGCTGAAATCAAAACGTGTTCTGTCCTCTCCGAGCAGATCGCGGATCGGAACAATCAGCGGCGGATTGCTTTTGATCCGCAGCTTCCCGTCCACTGTTTCCGTGAGTTTGGCAAAGGCGCGTTCACTGTTTTTCAACAATGCCTTTGCAATGACAGCTTCTATTTGCCTTTTCTGTTTGCCGCTGAGCGTGTCCGCTTTTTTCTCCATCAGCTTTTCCAGGTCGGAGTGCTCGTACCATACCTCCATATTACCCTTTTCAGAAAAACCGGACATGGACTGCCTGTAAAAGGCGGCAGCGTCATAAACAGCGTCCGCACGCTTTTCCTTTGACAGCCCTTTCTGGCGTCCGCAGATTTCAAGACTTGCGAAAAGCCGCTTCACATCCACTTCAAACGGAGCCGGAAGGGTTTCGTCAAAATCATTGATATCAAAGACCAGCCGACGCTCGGGAGACGCAAAAATCCCAAAGTTGGAAATATGGGCATCCCCACAGGCCTGCACCCGGAAAGGCGTCCCGGGCGAAGCAGACAGATCATTGGCCTGAATGACGGCGGACCCTCTGAAAAAACTGAAAGGTGAAGCGGACATGCGTTCACGCCGGATCGGAATCAGTTCTTTCTGCCGGTTCTGCTCCTGCTCAAGGATCAGCTGTTCAACCTCAGGGCGCCCTGTTTTTACCGTCCATTGTCCAAGCGCTTTGCGTGAAGTGGTTTTTCTGTACTTCTTTGCTTCCTGTTTTCTTTCTTCTATCGTGGTCATAAGGTTCACTCTTTATTGAGCCAGGAATTCATCCAGGATTGTGCGGTAGGCATCGGTGTTGACGCCGCGGATCGGCTCGCCGATGATTACGCCTTTTTCATCGACGAAAACGGTGGTGGGGTAGACTTCAACGATGGGATTCAGAGCGGTTTCCAATTCCTGTGTACTGGCGAGCATGGGATAGGTGACACCGGCTTCCGCTGCGACCTGTTTTGCGTCGGCGAGGCACTTTTCCTTATAGCCGTCCAGGCAGATGCCGATGACCCCGGCGCCTTTGGCGCTGTATTCCTGCCAGATGGCTTCCAGTTCAGGCATCTCCGCGGCGCAGGGACCGCACCAGCTGGCCCAGAGATTGACCAGGGTAATCTTGCGGCCGGCAAAGAGATCTTCGCTCGTGACAGATTTACCGCTGAAATCATTGAGCTCAAAGGAGAGTGTTGTTCCGACAGCATCCTCGCCGGGACTCACGGGCTTTTGCACGGTGACGGCGGCTTTGACAGCATCCACATCTGTCAGGAGGCCGATATACTCTTCCTTACAATTCTCCGGGAATTTCGCAAGAGAGTTTGTAACCCCTTCGGAGTCTGTTTTGGGCGTCATGAGATAGAAACGGTAGTCTCCTGTCTGGCCAAGCTCATTCAGGACATAGTTGTCCGGAGAATCGTCCTTAAGGATCAGAACCTGGACATCCTCAAAGGTTTTGCCGTTCCCGATCGAGAAGAAACTGTACAGCTCAGACGCGTTGCCGAGGATCTCTGTGAGCTGTTTGGTCTGCTCCTCGGTGGTCTCGCCGCCGTTCTGAACCTGAGCGAGCAGCACCCGGTCCTCCTCGCTGAGCGGTATGTACAGGATGACGGAGCAGGCGATTTTGGGGTTGGGACTGAACTCGCCGATATCCATCGGGTAGACCATTCCCTGAAGCTGATTCCATTTTTCAGGAACGGTCAGGCTTATACCGGTATCATTGAAGGGCCAGACATGTGCCTCCTCCTCCGCAACAGCGGAGAGTGAGACGGTGAGGAGCAGGACGAGGCCAGTTAATAAGGCAACGATTTTTTTCATGTGAGTGATCTCCTTTCAGAATGAGTGCCGGATGTCGGGAACCCTTTGTGCTCAGTACACTTTTACTGCGCCCCGGAGTAGAATTCCGTTTTGGTCGGGTTCTCATGGATCAGTACGGAACTCTGACGGAATGTTTCAACCATTTCATCTGCCGCGGCATGAACCTTGTCCAAGGTTGTGTCGCTCAGATACATCACGATCGTGTATTCCTGATAAACCTTATCGTCGCTTATCCAGCCGCCATGCGCTTCCTGGATCGTGTATCCGCCGAAGTGACGGATCAGGATGTCTTTTGCCTTTTCCAGCGCTTCCGCCTGGGTGAACACGGGCGTGTTGGTATCCTTGTCGTTCGTCCCCAGATACAGCACATACTGAATGTCAGTTTTTTCTTCCGCGGGCTGTTCCGCTGCCGGGGTTTCTTCCGCCGCTGCCTGCTCCGCGGCAGCCTCTTCCGCAGCGGGCTGAGTTTCTTCAGCCTGTTCCGTTTCGGCCTTTACCGGGGCGTTGACGGGCTCCGCGAATTCCTCCAGCCAGCGGAAGGAGCCGGTCTTCTTCACTTCGTCCCCGTAGATCGTACGGAAGTCGTCCTTCATGGAGATCACATGGTAGCCGCTCTGTTCCCACTTTTCCTTCAGCGACTGCGCTTTCTCCGTGTTGCCGTAATCGCGTTCCTCGTCGTCCGCGATCAGCATGAAGGCGGCGCTCTTGTACCGGTTGTTGAAGATCGTGAAGTTGTGCATGCTCACGTCGCCGCTGCTGTTGCCGAAGGACAGCACCGGCTGACGGCCAATTTCCTTTACGATGGCCTTGACCTTGTTCATTTTCAGGTTCTTGATCAGCAGCCTGTCTGTCCGGACAATGTTATCCTCACCGGTATAGACGTATTTCAGCCCGTCCTCGCCGTTTTCGTTGCTTGCTTCGATATCTACGTCCATGCCGATGATCTGTTCAAAAGGAATGTCCAGATGGCCTTCGATGAAGGTCCGGCAGATGTAGCGGTCACTGCCGCTGCAGACATAGACCTTGAAATCGTTCTCCTGCAGATACTCAACCACTTCCACCATGGGCGTATAGAACGTATTCGCATTGGACATGCCTTCGAATCCGTCCGTTTCCCGCACCAGCTGATTTGTCACAAAATCGGCAAACTGCGTCAGCGTCAGGCCCGCGTAGGCTTTGGCCGCGTGGGTGGCGTGGAGCATATCCATCCCGTCCGGGAAGGATTTGTCCAGTGCGTGATCCCTCAGCATGCAGCCGAACTCCAGCATCTCCTCGTCCGGCGTATAGGAAGGATCGCAGAAGATACGCCGCTCCAGCAGATAATATTCCAGATAGGTGGGATACAGTTCCCCGCAAAGCGTTCCGTCCATGTCAAACGTCGCGATCCGGTCAGCCGGCGGGATATAATCCGGCGAGGATTCATCGGTCACTGATTTCACATATTCAATCAGCGCTTTCAGGGCGGGAGCGTCCTTGTTCCAGTCCGCAAAAATGTCTTCCTCCTGCTCGGCCATAGCGGGCACAGCGAGCAGCGCCAGCAGCATCATCAACGCAAGGGCGAAAGCTGTCAGATGTTTCCAAAAACTGTTTTTCATATTGAACCTCCTTGAATTTTTCACAGGACTATTCCTGTTTTTGGATTGGGAATCATTCATTGAAATCAGTATATCATATTCTGCCCGACAAATGTCCAGCAAAATGAATGATCACGGACAATTGCTATTTTCCTTTTTTCATATCCCGGACCAGGCGCTGCGCGAAGAACAGGCTGACGATAAGCCCGCAGAAACCGATCGCCCGGAAAACGATCGTGACAGCGGCGACATTGTCGCCGGCGAAGGAAGAGGAAGTACACAGGATCGCCGAGGCGATGAGCAACGCGACGATAATCAGCGCGCGGACGGCGTAGTTTGTGATCCGGGTCACCGTGCCCAGGGCGTGCTCTTCGAAGGCGAAGTCTGTGCGGACCTTGATCTGGCCTTTCTCCAGCATATCAAGGGTTTCAGCTGTTTTGACCGACGAATCGGTAACGCCTTTGGCAAGCTGCATCAGTTTCAGGGCGATATCCGGATTCAGCTTCTTCAGGCTCTCTTTATCATCCAGATTCGTCAGGTCGAGATCAAAACCGATATCCACCTTGTCCATGAAGGCGTTCAAAATGTTCACATCCGGGCTGAGAGTCCTGATGGTTCCCTCCGCCGCGATGATGCCGCGGGCCAGATTGGTGAGGAAGGGATCCACATCGAAGTTTCCCGCTTCAAGAGCGTCGAGAATGGTGTTCATGAGATCGCCCAGATTGAAATCACCGACATCCGTCCCGCCGAACTGGCCGCACATTTCCTCACACATGGTGAGCATAGCGCCGTGATCGATCTCGCCCTTCGGCGTAGCAATCTGCAGCACGGTTTTCTTGAGTCCGTACGCGTCATGCATCACGACATTTGTGACAATATCGATAAGCGTCTGGCGCTGTCTGGAGGTCAGCGTGCCCATCATGCCGAAGTCGATCCATTCAATGCTGTGCTCGGGAAGCGGGAGCTTTCCTTCTTCGGGTTTGTCACCATTCTCTTCAGCAGATCCGCTCAGATTTTTCCCCGCAGGTTCGACCGTTTCCGCCTGAAGATATGCCTCACCGGGAACCGGTTCCCTGATCAGAACGTTGCCCGAATGAGGATCCGCATGGTAGAAGCCGTCGGTGAGGATCTGGGAGGCGAAGTTGTCCGCTACCAGCGCGGCGAGACGTTTGCGCTCTTCGTCACTGAGCGTGGCAAGGAAATCGGTATCGCTGACCTCGGTGCCTGAGACAAAACTCTCGGTCAACACGGCTTCGCAGGTGAGATCACGGTAGCACCTGGGGCTTTCGACTTTTTCCCGCCCGGTGTTGTTTTTCCAGAAACGGTCAAGATTGTTCGCCTCGTTCGTGAGATCCAGCTCGATCATCGAGGTTTTCTCGAGTTCTGTGACAAAGCCCTTGAGGTCCAGGCCCTTCACGGGTTTTTTGACGAATTTGTCGAGGATTTTTTCGATCAGCGCAAAGTCCCGCGCGACCGTTTCCACTACCCCGGGGCGGCGGACTTTGACAGCCACGACGGTCCCGTCGAACAGCTCCGCTTTGTGCACCTGGGCAATGGAAGCGGAACCCAGGGGCTTTTCGTCAAAGGAGGCATAAAGCTCGCTGACCGGCTTACCCAGATACTTCTCAACCTGGGCGTTGACGGTTTCGAGATCCATGGGGGCTACCTTTGAGCGCAGCTGGGCCAGGGCATCGCAGTACTCCCGGGGGAGGTATGCGGCCTGCTGGGAGGCAATCTGCCCGATCTTCACAAAGGTCGGCCCCAGATCAGTCAGAATATTAACGGTAATCTCGGGCGTGATGCCGTCGTCATAGTTATACTTTCTCAGAACATCGAGGACTTCCTTCAATCTTTTGTTAACTTTCGGTTCGTCCTTCTGGGCATCTTTTCTTTGCTTCATCAAAGCGCTGATAAAATTTGACATATGCGCAGAACCTCCTCATTTGACAGAACGGATGTCTCTTATGCCGCGTCAGCCGGTGCGTAGGCGCTCTCCAGCGCGTCGAAGGCATCGATTGCACGATCCAGCAGGGCGAAGAAATCGGTCTCAGAGATCAGCACGTCCTCATTCGTTTTAACGCCTTCAAAGGTAAGGTCATATTTCATGGGCGGATTGTCCAGCGTCAGGATTTCACCGCTGCGAATCTGGTCCGTGCTGCGGTAAACCATGCTGACCCGGTACCAAGCCTGACCGTCCCGGTCACGTCTGCGCTCAAACATCAGTTTCGCGCCGATCGGCGCTTTCGTCTCAATACTGCCCGGCAGGGCGACGAGCTCCGAGCCGAGGGCGGAAAGGGTACCGAGAACTGTCAGATCATGGGCGCAGAAAAAGCTGAACTTACGCTTCTCGTTTTTCAGCTCTTTTTCCAGCTCCTGAAGCAGGAGATGATCAATGTTGACGGCCACCAGCGGTGCACCGTGCCTCATTTCCAGCGCGGTTGACACGAGCCCGCCGATGGCAGCCCAGTCGTCATCCGTCAGTTCGTGGCCGAAAGCGGCCTTGACGGCGTCAGGTTCTTCATAGTACTGCATGAGCAGCGCGTCCGCCACCTGGGAAGCCGTTTTGATCGCCCCGGTGGTATCGGGTTCCTTGTCAGCTTCCATCTTATATCCTGATCCGTCTTTGAGCAGATCACCGTATTGGCCGCTCTGATAAATTTCGCTGTTTTGCATATCGACGGTATCCATGATCAGTCTGATCACATCCCGCGTCTGTTCCGCCAGGCCTTCAAAACCCGCGTCACCGCCCAGAGAGGCCACCTGGGCTGTCGCGTCCGCGGCATAGGCATCGGAGTAGAAGTGCAGGACGGGCTTCATAATGTCCTCCGTGCCTTTAGCATCCCCGGGATATTCCACCTCGACGTCCGCCAGGGGGAGCATGCCCGACGCGAAATACTTAGCTGTAGCCCGGCAGCGCTGCTTGTTGCGGGCATTGAAACGCACTTCGCCTTCTTCGGGAATGCTGTTTTCCGGAATCAGGCCTTCCGCGTCCAGCCATTTCCTGAAATACTGCCCCATGGCGGTTTCTTCCACACCGCCCTTCAGGGTCAGTTCGCTGGATTTGGCTGTCCAGTTTGTCCAGGTATAGGGCGTCAGATCACTGGGAACGGAACCGTTGCTGGACAGCGGCGCGCGCAGGTTATGACGGCTTACGATGACAACCTGCTCAAGGGTATACTTATTATCGGCGGCGGACTGATCCGACTGAGCCGGATCAGCTTCCGCAAGACAGGAAATGCTGACCAGAACCAGGATCAGCGCCAACAAAACTGCTGTTAATCTCTTCATCATCTTTACGATTCGCCTCCGTCATTTTTTTACAGTTTATCACGCTCCATCCCAAATGTCCAATAAAAGGGGTACATTATATCAACCAGTTCCGGACGATACCGGATGTACGGAGCATAACGGGGCACCGGACAGCGCGGCCTGTGCGTGCAGGATAACGGATATTATTGACTTCCCGAAGTAAAGATGATAAATTCTTTTTTTGCGAGAAGACAGAGGTCATATGCATTTTTGTAAATGAATCATGAGGATTGCTTGTACAGTATGAACAAAAGGGATCTTTTAACAAGAATCATTGTCGGGGTGATGATCCGAAAGGGCTATGTGGATATTCACTCCATGCATCACAGCGCCAAAAATGCACGGAGGAAGAACGAAGCGCTGCTGTTTCAGATTCTGAAACAGAACAAAGATACTGCATATGGCAAACGGTACCGTTTTTCCGAAATCAAGTCGCTTGAGGATTATCGCCGGACGGTTCCGATTACCAAATATCAGGATTATGAAGCATATATAGACAGAATGATTCACAGGGATGAGACAAATCTGATCACATCCCTTCCCGTGATCGCCTATGCGCAGAGCTCGGGCACAGTCGGAGGACGCAAATACGTACCGCTGACGCAGCCGCAGGTCAATGTATATACAAAGCACACCGTGACCAGGATGATGGCCTGCGCGGATGTCTATCTGCGCCGGAATTGCGGAAGAGGATTAAAACCGGGAAGAGGGCTGTATACCAATCATGCTATCTATGATTATCTTCCGAACGGTGTGCTGAGCAGCAATGTGGCGGATGTGGCGGCACGCCAGCTGGGCTTTCTGTATCCGTATATTCTGAGCAATCCGTATAAGCGACTGTTTACCCAGTATGAGGCGGAGTTCAGATATGTCAATACGCGATTCGCCTTACAGGACAGAAACACAATGTTTGTGTTCTCCGTGTTCCTCAAGATGTTTACGGACCTTATGCTTTATCTTGAGAAAAACTGGGAAACGATCGTAGATGACATCGAAAAGGGGAGCATCAGTGACATTGCCAAGGCTTCGCCTGAGGTGACGGAAATGCTGAAGGCAAAGATTAAGCCGGATCCAGAAAGGGCAGCCGAACTGCGCCGGGAGTTTGAAAAGGGTTTTGATGAGACGCTTGTCCCGCGGATCTGGCCGAACATGTCCGTGATCTGCGGGATCGGCACATCCACATTTGAACAATTCTACAGATTGTCGAAGACGATAACCGGGGACATTCCGTACGATTTCTCGATATACGGAGCAAGCGAAGGCCTTTTTGCCGCAGTCGATGAGCTGAATTCCCCCAGACAGCTGCTGCTGGTCAGAAGCTGCTTTTATGAGTTCATCCCCGTGGAGGATGAGAGCAGCATCCTTTGCCTGGACGAACTCGAGACCGGAAAAGAATATGAGATTATTATTACCAATCTGGCGGGTCTGTACAGATACAGATGCGGAGACGTGATCAAGGCAGTCGGTTATCTTGACGAATGCCCGTATATACAGTTCGCCTACAGGAAAGGCCAGCTCCTGAATCTTGCGGGAGAAAAGACGACGGAAGCGCATATGCAGGCCGCGGTGGACGAGATCGCCGAAAAGGCCGGATGCAGGATTCTGAACTGGAGTGTGGACAGCATCATCAAGGCGCAGCCCTGCCATTACCTGCTGATGCTCGAGAACGATGAGGGAAAGAAGCTCAGCGAATATACCGATTTTGCAGATGAGATCCTCAGAAAGATCAATGTCCGCTACGAGCATTTCACTGACCGCGGCGTACTTGGCAAGGTCGTCATCGCCGATCTGAAGCCGGGGACCAACGCGGAATGGATGAGGATCAGGGAAGAAAACGGAATATCCGCAAGTACCATCAAGCCGGTCAGAATCATCGATACTGACGACAAGAGAGAATTTTTTGCCGCAAGGATCATTGGCGAATGACCAGGATCAGCTGATAGATGCTCTGCACAATCAGGCAAAGCGCAGCGACAACGGCGCCGTATAAGCATATCAGTTTTGACAGAGAGCCAGAACGGACGAATTTCTGCAGCATGGGAAGCTTTTCGGGCTTGAGGTAGAGAAAGTAGCAGTCGTCATAGCGTTTATTGAAGTACACGGCCAAAGGCGTCATGACAGCCAGCATGCAGAACATCAGGAGGATACCGATCGGGGAGGGGCGGATCCCATGAACAAAGATCAGGTAGAAAACGCTCCAGATCGGCAGGATATGTTCCCCGAAGAACTGATAATACCGGAAGTAGGACGGTCCCGTGGCGGTGATCACCGCGGGAAAGAGAAACGCAACCATCCCGCAGGTCAGAGACAGGTAGAATACCATACTCAGGAGCAGCTTTGATTTGAGAAACAGCATGGGAAGAACCAGAAGCGCGGTCCACTGGCAGACCTGAATCGGCAGGCGCATGATCATGGTCTTTCTTTCATGGGTTTCCGGCCCGACGTAAAGCAGGCGCCAGAAATACCCGAACTCACAGAGCATCATCAGCATGGCCAGGGCGCAGCGCAGCTTTGCTTCCCCGGCCCAGTCCCGGATTTCGGAGCCGAACAGCACCAGCGGCAGTATGCCGGCTGCAAGAACAATAAACACGGCAAAGTGTGAAAAACCCCATTGCCTGAATTCTCCTTCTTTTCCGTAGCCGAAGAAACCTTTTCTGTAAAACTCCAGTGTATATTTCTCTCCGTTCATGGCTCATTCTCCAATCAGTTTGTGTGTTGAATTTCGATATCTGCCATGGGGAATCCTGCCGGAGAACACCATGGACAGACCGGAATTATTCTGCAAGCTGCCCCGGGAACAGGCCGCAAGGCGGTTGCCCATCCGGGCCCGGCATGGTAAAATCGGATGGATCAGAAGTCACGGAGGAAAACATGAAGAGAATCATGGAGGAGAGCCTGCTGCGGTGGACGTGGAACGGCAGGGAGCAGGAGCCGTTCCTGTGCAGCGGCGGAGACGCGGAAGCGCTGCTGCGCGGATTCCTGGCGACCATGGGCGGCGTGGACGCCGCCCGGATCCTGAACGTCGCCCGGGACGGGGAAAGATGGCAGGTTGAAACGGAAGGCGGACCGGACCTGCGGGCAGGACTGGAAGAACGGCTGGAAAGGACGGCGCCGGTTTCGTCTGATTTCCGGATCGGGACGGAGGAACTGGAAAAGCTCTGCAGCCTGGCAACGGAGCGGGATCCGCGGTTTACGGGGCTGCATACCGTCGTGATTTCCGACGGGATAAAGACGGTTACCGGCCGTGACCTGGAGCGGCAAAACGCGCTGGACAAAGCCGTCGGGAAGGCGCTGCAGGCGGGCATGGACCTGGGCCGCGTTGCGCTGGGCACGTCCGGGCGGCTTTCGCTGAAGATGTTCGCCAAGGCCGCGGCGGCGGGAATTCCCGTGCTGACGACCCGGAAATCGGTCGGCAGCCTGGGCATCGCGTACGGCGAAAAGCTCGGGATCGCGGTATGCCGCCCCGGGGAGGATCCGGAATACTACGGCGCGGCATGGCGCATCGGCTGAAGGAGAAAAACAGGAAAGCAGGTGGAGACATTGAAAAAGCTGGCGCGGAAGGGAAACATGAACGAGCGGATCGATACCGTGCTGCAGAAGTTCAGGAGCCGGATGACTTCCTATCCCCCGGGCATGTGCCCGCTGGCGCTGTACCGGTCGCTGCTGCAGATTTCCATGAACCAGAGCTGCGGAAAGTGCGTTCCCTGCCGGGACGGGCTGGCGGAGGTCTACCGGATGCTGAGCCTGATCCTGGACGGGGGCGCGGACCGGAAGACGCTGGCGGAGATGGAAGGCATGTGCCGGATGATCGCCCGGACGGCGGACTGCGCGGTGGGCGTGGTCGGCGCCAACCTGGTGCTGGACAGCCTGGCGGAATTCGCGGACGAATATGAAAGCCACATTACGGAACACCGGTGCGTGGAGAACGTGGCGCAGACGATCCCCTGCGTGACGCTATGCCCGGCGCACGTGGACGTGCCGGGGTATATCGCCCTGGTCCGCGCGGGGGATTACGAGGGCGCGGTGAGGAAGATCCGGGAGAAGAATCCTTTCCCGACGGCCTGCGCAATGGTCTGTGAGCATCCCTGCGAACGGAAGTGCCGAAGGAGGATCATCGACGACGCGGTCAATATCCGCGGACTGAAGAAATACGCGGTGGAGCAGGCGCCGGCGGACCGGGCCGGCACGCCGAAGCGGAACGCCGAAACCGGGAAGCGCGTCGCAGTGGTCGGCGCCGGGCCGGGCGGTATGACCGCGGCGTATTACCTGGCGCTGATGGGGCACCATGTGGACGTCTACGAAGAGCATGAACAGCCGGGCGGCATGCTGCGCTACGGCATTCCGGAATACCGGCTGCCCAAGGCGCGGCTGGACGAGGACATCCGGGCGATCCTGGCTGTGGGCGGCATCGACCTGAAATGCGGGATGAAAGTCGGAAGGGACATTTCGTTTGAAGAGATCCGGGACAGGCACGACGCCGTGTACCTCGGCCTCGGCGCGCAGACCGGCAACCGGATGCCGGTGGACGGCGCGGACGGAAAGAACGTGATCCCGGCGGCGGATTTCCTGCAGGCGGTTGCGAACGGGCAGGCGCCGGACCTGGCCGGGAAGCGGGTGGCGCTGATCGGCGGCGGAAACGTCGCGATGGACGCGGCACGGACGGCAGTGCGCCTGAACGCGGAATCGGTGCACGTGTTCACCCGGAAGCGGGACGACTACACGGCGCTGGAGAGCGAGATCGAATCCGCGATGCAGGAGGGCGTGCGCTTCCGCACGCTGCTGAGCTTCCTGAACATCGAACTGGACGGGGAAGGCGCGGTGCGCGCGGTGTGGCTGCAGCCGGAAATCGTCGGGGAATACGACGAATACGGGTTTGTGAAAACGGAGCATTCCAGCAACTATCCCTACCGCTTTCTGTGCGACGTGCTGATCCTGGGCGTCGGGCAGCGGAGCGACACCGCGGCCTTTGAGCAGGCGGGGATCCCGACGGAGCGGGGAAGGATCCGCGCGGACGTAACCTGCGAGGTGGCGGGCATTGCCGGCGTCTTCTCCGGGGGCGACTGCGTGACCGGGCCCTCGACGGCGATCAACGCGATTGCGGCGGGGCAGGTGGCCGCGTACAACATCGACGAATACCTCGGGTATCACCACAAGATTCCCGGGGCGGTCCCGGTGCCGGACCCGGCGCCCAATCCCTGCGTACCGACCGGCCGGGCGGAACTGGAGGAAAAGGATCCGTTCGAGCGGCGGACAAGCTTCGAGGCGGTGGAACTGTCGATGACCCCGGAGGAGGCGGCGCGGGAGTCCGGCCGGTGCCTGCGGTGCGACCACTACGGATGCGGTGCGATGACGGGAGGCAGGGGAGAATGATGACGATCACGATCAACGGAAAGAGCATACAGGCGGCGGAAGGCGCGACGATCCTGGAGACCGCGCGGGCAAACGGGATCCGCATCCCGACGCTGTGCTACCTCGATGGCGTGAGCGACGCGGGCATGTGCCGCCTGTGCATGGTGGAGGCGGACGGATACCCCCAGCTGCTGCCGGCCTGCCGCACGAAAGCGGCGGACGGCATGGCGATCCGGACGGAAAGCGAAACGCTGGCCGCTTACCGCCGGGAGATGCTGGAGATGATCCTGTCCGACCACGACCAGGACTGCATGAGCTGCCCGGCCAACGGCAAGTGCGAACTGCAACGGCTGTGCAACCAGTACGGCGTGGCGCATTCCCGGTTCCGGGGACGGCGCAGGGAGGCGGAGGAAAAGAGGACTCCCCAGCGGGAGAACCCCTTCATCGCCTACGATCCGGCCAAATGCATCCACTGCTTCCGGTGCGTCAGCGCATGCCACAGGATCGCCTGCAACGGGACGCTGAAGAACGGGCGGAGCGGCGTCTTCCACCTGCTGGACGCGCCGTTCGGGCAGGATTATAAAGCGACGGAATGCGAAAGCTGCGGCAACTGCGCGAGCGCCTGCCCGACAGGCGCGCTGCGCCTGAAACGGGAGGAAGGCTACCGGGAGTGGGAGGTCCGCAAGGTGGCGACGACCTGCCCCCACTGCGCGACCGGGTGCCAGTTCAACCTGGTGGTGAAGGAGAACGAGATCGTGAACGTCGAGGCGCTGGACGGCCCGTCGAACCACAAGCGGCTGTGCGTGAAGGGACGGTCGGGGAGCTTTGAGTTCGTCGGCGCGGAGGACCGGCTAACGGATCCGCTGATCCGCGACCGGGCGACCGGCGAATTCCGGAAGGCGAGCTGGGAGGAGGCTATTTCCTACACGGCAAAGCGCTTCATGGAGATTAAGGAGCAATACGGCGGGGACGCGCTGGCCGGGTTTGCCTGCTCCCGCTCCCCCAATGAGGATATCTACATGGTGCAGAAGATGGTGCGCACCTGCTTCGGCACGAACAACACGGACAACTGCGCCCGGGTGTGCCACTCGGCGACGGTGGCCGGGCTCGCAAAGACGCTCGGCTCCGGAGCGATGACCAACCCGATCCATGACATCACCCGCGGGGTGGACTGCATCCTGCTGATCGGCTCGAATCCGGAGGAGGCACACCCGGTGGTGGGGATGCAGATCCGGAAGGCCGTGATGAACGGCACGCGCCTGATCGTCGTGGACCCGCGGGAGATCGGCCTGACGAAGTCCGCCGACATCCACCTGAAGATCCGCCCCGGGACGAACGTGGCCTTCGCCAACGGCATGATGCACGTGATCATCGAAGAGGACCTGTACGACCACGCCTACGTGGAACAGTTTACCGAAAGGTTTGAACAGCTGAAGGAAACCGTCAGAAAGTATACCCCGGAATACGTCGGGGAAATCTGCCATATCGACCCGGACCGGCTGCGGGAGGCAGCACGGATGTACGCGACGGCAGGGAAGGCACCGATCATCTACTGCCTGGGTGTGACGGAGCACAGCACCGGGACGGAGGGCGTGATGTGCCTGAGCGACATCGCGGTGATCTGCGGCAAGATCGGGAAGAGCGGCTGCGGCGTCAATCCCCTGCGGGGCCAGAACAACGTGCAGGGCGCCTGCGACATGGGCGCGCAGCCGACGGACTATCCGGGCTACCAGAAGGTTGACAACAGCGCCGTGCGGGAAAAGTTTGAGAAGAAATGGGGCGTTCCCCTGAGCCCGGCGCCGGGGCTGAAGGCGACGGACGTGTTCCCGGCGGCGATCGAAGGAAAGGTGAAGGGCCTCTACATTTACGGCGAGGATCCGATGGTGACCGATCCCGACACGCATCACATCGAAACGGCGCTGAAGAGCCTTGATTTTCTGGTGGTGCAGGAACTGTTCATGACGAAGACGGCGCGATTCGCGGATGTGATCCTGCCGGGGCGGAGCTTCGCGGAGAAGGAAGGCACCTTTACCAACACCGAGCGGCGGGTGCAGCGCGTACGCAGGGCGGTGACCGTGCCCGGGAATATGCGGCAGGATACGGACATTATCATCGACCTGATGAACGCGATGGGTTATCCGCAGGAGCGGCTGACGGCGGCGCAGATCATGGACGAGATCGCCGAGGTGACGCCCAGCTTCCACGGAATCAGCCACGCGAGGCTGGACGCGGGCGAGACGCTGCAGTGGCCCTGCCCGGAGAAGGACCACCCGGGCACGCCGATCATGCATGTGGGCAAACCCGCACGGGGCAAGGCATTGCTGTACGCGGCGGAATATAAACCGGCCATGGAGCTGCCGGACGAAGCATATCCCTTCATGCTGACGACGGGGCGGATCCTGTACCAGTACAACGCGGCGGCTATGACGGCCCGCACGCCGGGGCTGAACCAGCTGGCGGGCGAAGGCTATATCGAGGTGAACTTCCGCGACGCGGATCGCCTCGGCATCGGCAAGGGCGAGCGGATCCGGGTGAGCAGCCGCCGGGGTACGATCACGGCGACGGCGCACGTGGGGCGCAAGGTTTCCCAGGGCGAAACGTGGATGCCGTTCCATTTCCCGGATTCCCCGGTGAACATGCTGACCAACGCGGCGCTGGACGAGTTCGCCCGGATTCCGGAATACAAGGTGTGCGCGGTGCGCCTGGAAAAGATCGCAGAGAGCGGCGGGGAGAAAAGCGAAAACCCAGAACGCTAAAGAAAAAGCCCGGATCCGTTGATGATCCGGGCGTGTCTGTCTTCTGAAACGAGTCAGAGAGAATTCTTGCCGACTCAGCCGAATTCGCGTTTAAAATGCTTGTCGCAGGCTTCTTCCAGGGCCTCGACGACGATCTTCAGGGCCTTGATGCGGGCGTACTTCTTGTCGTTCGACTCAATGATGTACCAGGGTGCGTTTTCCGTGCTGGTTTTCTTCAGCATTTCATCAACAGCCTCTTCATACTGCGGCCACTTTTCCCGGTTGCGCCAGTCTTCATCCGTGATCTTCCACTGCTTTTCAGGGGTGTTCTGCCGGTCGTTAAAGCGGGCAAGCTGGGTATCCGAATCGATATGGATCCAGAACTTCAGGAGAACGGCGCCCCAGTCCGTCAGCTGGCGCTCGAACTCGTTGATCTCGTTATAGGCGCGTTTCCAGTCCTTTTCCGAACAGAAACCTTCGAGCCGTTCGACCATGACCCGGCCGTACCAGGTCCTGTC
>Ga0265298_10004693_pt1 | contig 17359 bp, 15 predicted proteins | sample AusTroGonzalo_MG_3_FD_193486 | JGI IMG/M metagenome (GOLD analysis project Ga0265298, IMG submission 193486) | Bovine rumen microbial communities from tropical cattle in Woodstock, Queensland, Australia - Gonzalo_01 | ecosystem: Host-associated > Mammals > Digestive system > Stomach > Rumen ... | reverse complement strand
TAGGCAAAGTTGGTCTTCATTGCATAAGTACCACCAGCTTTGTATCTGATAGTTGTGGCATTGCCTTCTACCTTCTCTCCCTGGAAAGTAGCGCTCTGGCCTTCAGCCTCGCCACCCTGATACTTCAGGACGGGAGTAACGGTAACCTGAGCCTTCTTCTTCATATACTTAACGGGGAAAGTACCATTGATTGTAGCGGGAACCTGTCCACCAACAGCCTCAAGGGGAGTAGGAGTTACAGTAAAGTTATCTGAGCTAAGCTTTCCAAGCTTGCTACAAGATGAGAGCGCCAAAACGGCTGCTGACATCATAAAAACGTGAGATTTTTGCATAATTATTTAACCTAATTGATATTTTGCGTGCAAAGGTACAAAATTTAATGAAGAGTGAAGAGTGAAGAGTGAAGAATCTTTGAACAATTCACAATTCTTAAGCAAAAAATGCCGAACGAGGACCGTAATTAGCTAGAGATTAGGGGTTAGAGAACATAGCGGCAGCAAATTCTTCATTCTTCACTCTTCACTCTTATGTTCCTCGGATGATGCTCCAGAATCTCCTCACGCAGATGGCTTCTGTCTATGTGCATATAAATCTCCGTTGTGGAGATATCCTCATGTCCCAGCATAGCCTGAATGGCACGTAGGTTGGCGCCACCCTCCAATAGGTGAGTAGCAAAGCTATGGCGAAAAGTATGCGGACTAATATTCTTCTGTATGCCAGCCCGTTGAGCATAATCCTTGATGTACACAAAAAGGGTGATTCTGCTCAGCTTGGTACCCCTTTTGGTACTGATGAACACATAGTCCTCATGCCCGGGTTTTGCCTTTACACTTGTCCGTACCACAAACCATTGGCGCAACTTCTCTATGGCCTGTTCGCCAATAGGAACCAAACGTTCCTTACGGCCCTTTCCATGAACACGGATATAGCCTTCTTCCAGGAACAACTCACTCATCTTCAAGCCACATAACTCACTTATACGCAAGCCACAACTGTACAGCATCTCTATGATGGCAACATCCCTAACGCCTTGTGGTTTGCTTTTGTCTATAGCCTGCTCTATGGCATCTATCTCCTGAATGCTCAACACTTCCGGAAGGTGTTTTCCTATCTGCGGATTCTCCAACAATTCTGTGGGATCCGTCTCTATCTCCTTCTCCAGAACCAGGAAACGATAGAAAGAACGCACGCCACTTAGGATACGGGCCACACTACGGGGCTGGACACCCAGTTCCTGCAAAGAACCGGAGAAATGATCCAACTGCTCCAGTGTTACATGGCGGAAGTCGATACCCACATCAGCATAATAGTTCAGCAGCTTCTGCAAGTCCCTGACATAGGCATCCAACGTGTTGCCTGTATAGGACCGCTCAAGCCTGAGATATTGCATATAACGCCTCAGAATCTGAGGAGAAATAGCGCCTGTATTTGTGAACTGATAACCCAAAACCTTATCGTTTATATTAAATTTGTACAATAATGCACGCTTGTTCGGCTATTTTTCCTATCTTTGTAGCGGCAAAAGTACAGAAAAATTATGAGAATACAAATTATCAACGGTCCCAACTTGAATTTATTGGGCGTTCGTGAGCCAGAGATTTACGGAAAGAAGGCATGGGCCGACTATCTGAAAGACCTGCGTACACGTTTCCCCCAGGTGCGTATCGACTATTACCAGAGTAATCTGGAAGGTGAAATCATCAACAAAATCCAGGAGGTTGGCTTCGACCGCGATGGTATTGTCCTGAACGCCGGTGCCTACACGCATACCAGCGTTGCCATTCTGGATGCCCTGAAGAGTGTAAGCACTCCTGCTGTTGAGGTTCACATCAGCAACGTTCACCAGCGCGAGGAGTTCCGTCGTAAGAGCCTCATCAGCCCCGGATGTCTGGGTGTTATCTGCGGTTTCGGTCTGGATAGCTATCGTTTGGCCATCGAAGCGTTGATAGATAAGGCCTCTTGTGAAAGTGAAGAGTGAAAAGTGAAGAGTGAAGAATCAATTTTACAAATCGAATCTCAATTCTTAACTCTTAATTCATAATTCCTAATTGGACTTAGACGAATACATACTGCATCATATTGATGCCGAGGGAGAATACCTGCATGAGCTGTGGCGAGATACACAGCTCAGGTTGTCTTATGGGCAGATGGCAAGCGGACACCTACAAGGCCGTTTGCTGAAAATGCTGGTGCAGATGATTCGCCCCCGGATGGTATTGGAGTTAGGCACCTTCAGCGGATACAGCGCCCTCAGCATGGCTGAAGGACTGGAGGAAGGTGCCGAACTGCACACCTTTGAAATCTTTGATGAACAAGAGGATTTTATCCGCAAATGGTTTGATGGCAGTAAGTATGCCAACAAGCTGCATCTGCATATTGGCGATGCCCTGCAACTGGTGCCACTGATGGATATCATCTGGGACCTTGCCTTTATTGATGCCGACAAGCGCCAGTATGTAGAATACTACCAGATGATTCTGCCCCGTATGCGCAAGGGCGGCTATATCATTGCCGACAATACCCTGTGGTACGGCCACGTACTGGAAGAACACCCTCGCGAGAGCGACCTGCAAACCCAAGGTGTTCAGGCCTTTAACGACCTCGTAGCCAAAGACAACAAAGTGGAAAAGGTAATTCTTCCCCTTAGAGACGGATTGACCCTGATAAGGGTTAAAGAGTAATCCTTTCCAAAAACAACCTATTTTCGCAGAAATATCAACTTACAAAATAATTTATTTAAGTTGATTATAGTCCGTAATTAAGTTAAATAATATTCTGCTTTCAAACTATCAGGATTTTAGCCTCCCTTACTAAATTTCTGGATAGCTTTTTATCTACTCTGGGCTGACTGTCAGTCAGGCCGAACTTAATGAGCTGTCAGCTTCGGGCTAGCTAGGAGCACCTAAGGAACACTAAAAGAAGACATCCAGAGCCTACACGTGCAGACTACCGAGGCTGCAAACTACGGAGCCTAAACGGTTATTGGTTATCGAAAAAGTCGCCTTTCACAAAAAAACCTCACTTGTTCACTAATTGATGCTGAATGCCGATGGTTATCGGTACTAAAAGGCATGAGGTGTTGCGCAAAGAGGTAACTAACACCTAACCCAACACCTAACCCTCCATAAATTACAGGAAAAGCAGGGCTGTCATATACTTTTACTTAGGAAGAACAAGTCAACAAGAAGAACAACAACCAAAATAGTTAGGTGTTTAGTTAGGTGTTAGTTACCTGTTAAGAAAAGAGGTCACCTGAAGAAATTGTGATAACCAACGTAATTGAAAGACATTTCAGTTAAGTGTCAGGTGTTTTGGCAAGTTCCATTCCTGTGAAAATAGATTATGTCAGTATTTTTCTAAACCATCCTTTCTTAAAGGGGTTAAGGGGTCTTTTTGCTACTACACTAGGCCGCAAAAATCCCCTCACGAGGGAAAAAGTTTTTCCCTTAATAGCAGCAATTAGAAGCACTTACAATAAGTTTGGATTTGTAAGATTTTTTCCCTCCAGACGCCCCTTGACCGTCTTATTAACGGCTAACGGTTCCTATATCTCCTTGCAAAAAGAAAGCAAAGGAACAGGGCACAAAGCACGACCAGAATAGTCAACAGCATATTGTTGCTGAACTGCTCAACTATACCATCTGGCAAGGGGGAAATGTCAGCAGCCTGCTGCATATCGCCAGAAACATCAACGGTAGAAACTGCCTTGGCAGTATCCTGAGGAATAGAATCAGGAAGAACTTTCTTGGGAATAACCCGAGTTGTGTCGGGTATCCTACGGAGAATGTCTAATAACTGTAACATAACACTTGATTATTATAGGATTGATAATTATATGCTTAGGGAGAATAGGTATAGAAGCTCTGCCAGCAGACCTAGGAGGAAACTGATGGCGTTGCAAAGGAAACTATATACAAAGGATTGTCTAAGATTCCTGATAAACAGGTAATACCACAGTGCTTCTATGAGAACGACCAGAACTTCGCCACAGATGATGATAAGAAGGCTGTTGCTGATGCAGTTTATATAAAGGTTCAGCGAAACATTTGTGAGGATGTTGACGACAACCGATGCCGCAAGTACTCGTGCCCTACGCTCTCGCAGGAACAGCAGTACCGCCAATTCTATCAGAATGGTTGGAATAAGAGCATATAACAGCAGTTGTTTCACCATAACACATTTAGGGCTATTAAATATCCTGGTATCAGGGCTGCAGCAAGAAGACCGAATGCCAACCCCTCTCTGCCAGGAAGGACGACATTGGCCAGATACAACGTAACCGGCATTGTGCAGTTTATAATAAACAAGGCTGCTAATAAGATCGCTGTACCCTGACCTCTAAAAAGGAAACAGGCAACAAGCATCAGCAACACCAGTACCAACATCCTGACGACACCCAGCCAACGTGCCATCCAACCGCCAGCCATCTTTCCCAGCATGGACAATGCGCCTGCCAAGAGCACCATTGTACTGCTCTTAGGTATTCCTGCAGAAAATGTCTCGCTGACAAAAGAACGCAGCACAACAGCTGCCATTATCACCATAATAGACAACAACACAAATATAGAACTAAAGTGGCTACCCTTTACTTTGGCTGCATCGGAAGAGGATTCTGATACTTCAATACTAAGGCTGGCTACAGACAAAAGACAGAAAGATATCAGCAACACATAAAGCAAAGTCCAGGAAAAGAACACTATTCCAAGCGAAAGACCAAAAGCACCCGTTGCCACGAAGACTCCAAGCGCACGAATATCATTGTCCGTATCTACAGCAACTTTCTTGCCTCCCCATACATGAAACAGCGAATTGCCAACACCCAGCAAAGCAGCCACAACAGGCATCCCTATAGAACAACGTTCCACATTCATAACAACCGATGTAGCCAATACAGCCAAAGTGAGCAACAGAGCAGATATCAGCAGTATCCAGTGCCTACGTTCCAACCTGTCAGCCCACAAACCCGTAAACGGTTGGGACAAAAAGGCCAATACATTATATAACAAGAATATGCCTAAGATTTGAGTGTCAGAGAAAGATGAGAGCATCAGATACATGCAGCTGACACATATCCCGTCAACCAACAGGTGCATAACGGAACAAATCCCTGTCATCTGATATATAGCCGGGACTCTCATGGTAATATTACGGGGTTAGTTATTCTATTGTCACAATCTGTTTGAAATTCTTCCACACCTTATCTCCTTTGTAGGCATCAATAGATGCGGCAGGAACATGAAGGGTTATAGATTTATACTTAAGATGTTCGTCATAAATAAAAACTGGTGGAACACTTGCATAGCAGTAAATATCCTTCAGGCTGTAACAAGAGAAAGCTGAAGACCCTATCTTGGTAACGCTCTTGGGGATAGTGATGGAAGTCATGTTTTTGCAACCGCCAAAAGCACATGTGCCAATTTCGGTGACACTCTCTGGGATAGAAACAGATTTCAGATTGACACAGTTTGTGAAGGCCCATCTGCTTATGCAAGTAATACCAGTACCTATGGAAACAGAGACAAGATTCCTGCAATCGCAGAAAACCTCTTCACCAATTGAAGTCACATTATTAGGGATAGTGATAGACTTCAGGCCGCATCCATAAAAGGCCTCCATACCGATGCTGGTAACGCCATTCCCCAAGTCAATAGATTCCAAGCCGTAGCAATCCGAGAATGCCCATACGCCAATGGAGGTCACACTATTAGGGATGCTGACGGACACCAGTTTATCACAATAACAGAAAGCGGCTGTGCCAATGCGGGTAACACCCTCAGGGATAGTGATGGAGGTCAAGCTCCTGCAACCACGGAACGCATAATTACCTATGGAAGTTACAGTTTCCGGGATGCTGACAGATTCCAACCCGCTACAATTGCGAAACACAGCATTTCCGATGCTGGTTATGGTATTGGGAAGGACAACAGAGGTCAGGTCTTTGCAGTCAGAAAAGGCAAAATCAGCAATGTTCTCCACCTTGTATCTGACACCTTCAAAAGTTACATACTCCGGGATAGCTAATGCTCCTGCGTATTTGTTTGGATTTTCAGCAACTTCTGCCTTAGTGCCATTAAAGTTGAAAAGAATACCGTCAATCTCCACGCATTTTGCGCTGGAAACAAACAAGGTAAACAGTACAAATAAGAGATGTGTTTTCATATTAATAATTCATTAATTCAGGACAAAGTTACGAATACTTTCCAAAACAACAAATTTTATACGAAGAATTTCACTTTACAGACATAATGAGGCCAAACATGCTTAGGGCAATCTGCAGGTATTAACAGAAAAACCTGCTACTATTTGATAGTAACAGGTGCTAGTATTAATAGTAACAAGTGGGGATATTAATTGTTTGCGAACTCCCTGATGATGCGCATTGTGGATGAATCTGCTGCAAAGACAGAGTTGAGGCCTTGTTCCTCGAAGGCAGGGTCACAGGTATAATCGTCCCATGGCTGCCATTTGTAATGAAGCTGTGAGGCCAATCCGCCCCAGCCCCAGAAACTGCAACCAACAAACTTTCCGCCAGTAACATCCATCTCGCGATACATATCTACCAACCAGAAAACAGCCTGGTAATAACGGTCCCTGCCTATTGTTGGAGTTCCAGGCGTAACAGAATAATTATCGCGTGGATAGCCAAACTCCTCAAGCACCATAGGTTTGTTCAAGTCATATACTTTCTGGTAGCACAGGTCTATGTATTCTGCCGTTTTCTTGATGGCTGTATCTACGCTATCAATCATAGAAGTGGAACCGTTGATATCCTTAGCTTCCGCGATAGGACCCGATACAGGACCTATCCAATGCCAATTATAAGGCCAGATGTGAATGCAGATGAAATCAATCTCTGGGTACGAATGGATCTGGCGGAAGAGGTCGGCATCCAATTCACATCCCCAAATTCCTTCGCTCCCTGTTGTAACCAAGTGATTGGCATCAAGGCTCTTGATGAGTGATGCCTGATCCTTCACCCACTGGGCAAAACATGCCTTGGTGATAGAGTCGCCGGCAAAGGCACGAGGTTCGTTGGCCAACTCCCAAGCTAGAATGGCAGGTGATTCAGAATAAGGCTTGCCTGTAATAGAATTGGTTCTGCTGACAATATGCTTTACATGGTTGGCAGCAAATGTCTTGGCACTATCGTTCTTGACAAACTGGCTATGGTATTTCACGAAGGCGTCCCAATCTTCTGGGTCAGCAGCCTGTCCGCATCCTGCCCACTCCAGATAAGCACCATAACCACCACTCCATTCCCAAGCATTATTCAGATAGAGCGTTGCTGTCATCTCCCGCTTCTCCAATTCGGAGAGCAAGAAATCCAGGCCCAGCAGAATGGTATCATTGTATTCGCCGGGTTGGGATTGAAGTATAGGAGAAATATGTCTTCCCAAGCAATCACGACCGTCAGCACCCACCAAGACACGAATGGTGGTAATGCCCGTCTCCTTCATCAAGTCCAGTTCCTTTAGGAGTCGTTCTCTGTTTCCTCCCCTGCCTTCGCTACCCAAAATAGCGCCATACCAGAAGTTGGCACCTATGTAGCGGTATTCCTTATCTCCACGGAAGAACTTTCCGTCCTTAACGGTTACGAACTCTGATTCGGTATTTGCAGATTGATTGCAAGCACATAAACTGCAAAGACACAACAAAAATGCGAAAATGGCTGATTTATTCATTGGGAATCATATAAATAAAAACGCCCTCCCATTTGGGGGAGGGACGGGGTGAGGGGCTATTAGATAATAATCTTACTCTTGTGATAGTTATCACGGAAGGCTGTGGGGGAGCAACCCTTCTTCTTCTTGAAGATGCGGTTGAAGTTACTGATATTGTTGAATCCGCATGCATAACAGATCTCAGCAACACTGGTGGGAGAATCTACCAACAGACGGGCTGCATGTCCCAAACGGATATCTATCATATAGTCAGAAACCGTCTTGCCTGTACGGGTACGGAAGAAACGGCTGAAGGCAGCAGGAGTCATTCCCGCAATATCAGCAAGGGTCTTCAGACGGATTTCCTGCTTATAATTCTTGTCGATATACTCTTCTACCTGACGTACACGCTTGCTCTCAGGAGCATTCTTGACGTTGGCAAAAGACTTACTTGCCAGCAGGTGATAGTTCTCCTGCAGAGAGAGTTCATAAAGAATCTCTAACAGTCCCAACATTCTGTAGAATCCGGGCTGAGCCTGCGTGATGCGGGTAATCTTTCCGTACAGCTCCATGATGGCTGGAAGGTCAAAGGCAATACCACGCTTTGCATTCTCGAACATCGCACGAAGGCTGCTGAGCTGATTCTTCTGCAAGAACTGATCACCCAACAGGTCTGTGGGGAACTGGATGGTAATCTCGTGTATGGACTGACTCTGGCAGTCGTACTGGTCCCATGTATGTTCCAGTCCGCTTCCTACCAGCACCAGGTCATACTTACCCAGCACTTCTATGCTATCTCCAACAATACGGCGGGCGCCGTCGCAATTCTCCACAAAGTTCAGTTCCATCTCGTCATGCTTGTGCAGGGGGTAAGAAAAACATTCCTTATCCCTGTCCATCATATAGAAACAGTCCTTCTCTGACAGAGGGGTTATCTCCGTAATCACGTTGTCCATAATATTAAAATTGTGTAATTTTGGCTGCTAAGGTACGCAAAATATGCGAATTGCACAAATTTTACATCAAAAAGTAGCTAAAAGATGCAACATACGTATACATCTTAAATATTTTACGTACTTTTGTACGCATTTAACCAATATTCAAACACTTATAGGACTAGCAATGAAAAAAAGTACTATCCCCTACCTGATGATGCTGACAGTTGTCATGCTAACCCTTACAGGAAGTGCCTATGCACAGAGTTTATGGCAGAAACAGACTGCCCCGATAATGACGCTCTGGGGCGAGCAACTGACAGCCGACAATGTCTGGCCTGAATATCCACGTCCCTCTATGAAAAGACAGGATTGGATGAACCTGAACGGCGTATGGAAGTACTTCAAACGCTCGACGATAAAATACGACTACGAGAAGACAACATCTTCTTTCTCGAAAGCCATCCTGGTGCCTTTCCCCGTTGAATCGGCACTCTCTGGTATTATGGACAAGAACTACTCCGCCAACAGAAAGGCTACGCACATGTACAGGAGAACCTTCACCTTGCCAGAATCCTTCAAGGATAAAAATGTACTACTCCACTTCGGGGCTGTTGACTGGCGCTGCTACGTCTATGTGAACGGTCAGCTGGCAGGTACTCACGATGGCGGTTCCGTACCATTCTGCTTTGATATAACTTCCCTGCTTAAGGATGGGGAAGAGCAGGAATTGCAAGTAGCTGTATGGGATCCCACAGACGGCGGCCAGCCCAACGGTAAACAGAGTGTATCGCCCAACGGCATCTGGTACACACCTAACAGCGGTATCTGGCAAACTGTATGGTTGGAGCCCGTAAATCCGACCCATATTGTCAATTACGAGCCTATTCCCGACATTGACAACTCATCTGTCTCCATCAAAGTAAACACCTCTGCCCCATGCCAGGTAACCCTGACAGTTAAGGACGGAGACAATACGGTAGCTGAGCAAACGGGAAGTTCGGATGAGCCAATCACACTCTCCATTCCATCAGCCAAGCTATGGAGCCCGGATGAGCCCAATCTGTACAATCTTGACATTGCCATAAAAGAACAAGGGAAAGAAACAGACAAGGTAAGCGGATACTTTGGCATGAGAAAGTTCTCACGCGCCATGGTTGACGGCCATCCTGCCGTATTACTCAACAACAAGCCTCTTTACATGTACGGTCCCCTTGACCAAGGCTGGTGGCCCGACGGGCTGCTGACACCACCCTCTTACGAGGCTATGATCTATGACCTGCAGGTGATGAAGGACTTTGGCATGAACATGGTGCGTAAGCACATCAAATTGGAGAACGACCTGTGGTTCGACTGGTGCGACAGGAACGGGCTGGTTGTCTGGCAGGATATGCCCTCCGGCTGCGGAAGCGGTGCCGTAGGAAACCTGGACTACAACATGAAGAACTTCTATCGCGAGAACGAAGCCCTGATAGAAGCTACACGCCACCATCCCTGTATAGGTGCCTGGGTAGTGTGGAACGAGGGCTGGGGACAACATGCAGAACTGGGCATGGCTCATACCAGAAGAGGCGTGAACGGTGTTATGGCAGCCAATCACGACCCAGGCAGATTCGTTCATGCCGTAACAGGATGGGTAGATGTGGAGATGGGCGACTTCCTGGATGTTCACTCCTACCCCGCCCCAGGTGCAGCCACCAATGCTGTTAACGAGCGTATTGCCTCATGTGGTGAGTTTGGCGGCATCAACCTGTTTATCAAAGATCACATGTGGGCTGGTTCGGACGTAAACTATACCACCGTTGAAGATGCCGACACCTACTGCAATCTGTACGACCACTATACAGACTGCCTGCAAAGGCTGCAGCAGGAGAAAGGCCTGTGGATGTCTGTCTATACGCAAATTACGGATGTGGAGCAAGAGTGTAACGGTCTGATGACCTACGACAGAAAGATTCTGAAGGTCTCCCCTGAACAGCAGACCATCATGAAGGCCAACATACTGCGCACCATCAACAGTCGCCTCAAGGGAACAAAAACCATTGTGGCTGCAGGTGATGAGAATTCCAGCATCCAGTGGAAATATACAACAACAGAACCTGCCAGCGACTGGTACACCACAGACTTTGCTGCCTCTGGTTGGAAAACAGGAACGGCGGGCTTTGGCGGAGGCGGCAGAACGGCATGGTCAACAAGTGACATCTGGATCCGACGCAGCTTCAAGATTACCAACCTAGAAGCCAACCAACTTCCAGAACTTCGCCTATGGCTCTTCCACGATGAGGATGCCGAGATATACATCAATGGCGTACTTGCTGCCAAACCAACCGGCTATAACACCAGATACGAAACATGGCCCTTACTACCAGCAGCCCTCAAGGCCCTGAAGACAGACGGCTCTGACAATGTGATAGCCATCCATTGCAAGCAGACAACAGGCGGTCAGTTCATAGACTGCGGACTGAAACTGTGCCAGTACAAAGATAATTCTGAACTGCAAGTTAAACCGATGCCGGAAAAGACTCCTGCACCAGAATTCAACAGCGCCAGCGGGAAGGCTTATCTGCTGACCTATACCCTGCCTACCAGCAAGAAGCTACACTATGCCTATAGCCTGGACGGAGCAAAATGGACTACCATAAACGGAAACAGAAGCATCCTGCAAGGCGAATTTGCCGATACGGAAATATCGTCACCCTTCATCCGCAGGATTGAGGTTGACGGCAAATCCACCTTCCACTTATTGGCAGACCCCATCGACAGCAGTCAGCCAGGATTCTATCACCTTCAGAGCGAGGACCTTGTAAACTGGGCCAACGGAGCTAACGGAAACATCCTGATAAAACCCTCTACTACAGATACCAGCAAGGGGGAATCACCTGAATGGATTTACGAGGAGGGAACATCTACCTTCTTTATATATTGGAGTGCCAAGAACAGCGACAAGAACAGCATCTATCTGTCAACAACAAAGGACTGGAACAGATTCACCTCGCCACGACTGTACTTTGACCCAGGCTATTCCGTCTATGACATGCATATAGAAAAGACAGGAGGCAACTACACAGGATTCTTCTATAACAACGACAGGAACATCTGCAGCACGCAGACAAATGCCATAAAGACCAGTACGGTTAAGTTCTCTGACCCACAGCGTATCTTCAGTTCGCAGATACCCAAGTCGCGCGGTCCGCAGACCTTCCCTGCCTTTGACAACACAGGATGGTTCCTCCTGTACAATCCCACCAGCGACGGCGGGCAGACCATGAGTCACTCAGGAAACGTTGCCGAGAATAAATGGTATCCTTGCGACGAGAACGACATATCCTTGCCAGAGGAGGCAGAGGAGGGTTCTGTGCTGGTCATCACCACCGATGAACTCAACACTATCCTGAACACTTTCTTCTACGAGGAATGCGAGATTCTTCCAACAGCAGAGAAAGAAGCGCGTACATGGAAATACACAACAGCATCAAGTACGGCAACCAGCACAACCTGGACCAAGAAGAACTATGGAGAGCTCTCTTGGAAGGAGGGGTTGGCCGGTTTCGGTGCCGGGGATCCTCCAGGAAGCAACGTAAATACAGCATGGAACACCTCTGTCATCAGGCTTCGCTACCATCTTGACCTTACAGGCTTCACACAAGAGCAGATGCAAGCCCTAACAGGCAGAATCCATCACGATGAGGATGTGACGGTTTACTTTAATGGTGTGGTAGCATTCAGGGAAACCGGTTATCTTACCGCCTACAAGAATATCACCCTGAATCAGGAGGCACTGGATGCCCTGACGCCAGACAACACCAACGTCATTTCCATAGAATGCGTCAACAAGGGCGGTGGGCAGTACATCGATTTCGGTCTTACCGGCATACGTCCCCTTCCTACAGGAATCAAGAAGCCCATAGCAACAGAGACGTACCTCAACGGCATATACAACCTGTCGGCTCAACGACTCAATGCACCAAGAAGTGGAATAAACATCATTAACGGAAAAAAAATACTATATTAAACATTATGGATTTGATACCAAGCTTTGCAGTTGATCATACCAATCTGCATCCAGGAATTTACATCTCCAGAAGAGATCAAGTTGGAGGTGAAGCAGTTACCACATACGACATCAGAATGACGGCTCCTAACCAGGAGCCTGCCTTAGCGCCAGCCGCCATCCATACCATAGAGCATCTGGTGGCAACCTATCTGCGCAACGAGCCTGAGTGGAAGGATTATATCATCTATTGGGGACCTATGGGATGCCTTACGGGAAACTACCTGATTATGAAGGGAGAACATGACCCGGAAGTAATCAGACAACTGATGATAAAGGCGTTCCAGTTTGTGGTTGACTTCGAGGGAGAAGTACCAGGCACTACACCAGCCACCTGCGGCAACTGCCTGATGCACGACCTGCCTATGGCTAAATACGAAGCCAAACGATACGTGGAACGACTGAAGAACGAATTCTGCTGTACCTATCCTGGCGTAGAAAGACCGAAGGTACAAGGGAAGATGGATTTCTTTGATGCCTAACCCTATAATATCCCTCTTTGATGCTGAATATCAAAGGGGGATATTTAGATAAGTAAGGAACTTCTCTGGCTTGTCGTTCATAATCAGTTCCTCAGGGAACTCTGTTTCTGCCAGAAGAGGATAGATAAAGCTATAGTCGGCAATATCAAAGGATATATGTGCATCGCTGCCCAAGATAACAGATACGCCATATTTCTTGCAGAGACGTAGTATCTCCAGATTATTGACCACTGCCGCTTCCTTATGTCGTAAAGGATTCAGGCTGCTGTTGTTAATCTCCAACAGGGTCTTGGATTCTTTAGCCGCAAGGACAAGAGGCTCAAAGAACAACTCTGCTGTTCCATCGCCCGGATGACTGATAATATGCGTCCAGGGATTGCGGATAGCAGCTTCTACACCAGCCGTATTCTCCTCCTTGGTTCCGCCCTCCCAACAAAGGGAATGAACGCCGGCAATGCGAATATCCAGTTTCTTGTAGTAGTATTCGCTCAAATCCAACGTTCCCTTGGTATCCAGGATATTCAATTCAGCTCCCAACAGAAGTCGCACGCCATACATCTGACGGGGGACAACATGCAGGTTCCTGAAATAGATAGGGTCACAAGTCCCTGGAATACCGGGTGAATGCTCAGTTATACCAAGAATCTGCAAGCCACGATTCGCAGCCTCGTGAGCCATCTCCTGAATGGTACTATAGGCATGACCACTTGCTACTGTGTGGGTATGTACATCCAATAGTGTATTCATTTTATTCTATTCAAAATTCAAAAAGCAAAATTTCATAATTCAAAATTTTCTCTAATCCCTAATCCTAAATTATCAGGCAAAGTGTATTCCTTACCATCAATAACCAGTTTATAGGCCTGAAGGCACAGGTGCTCAGCAGAGGTTCCGTACAAGCGGTCGCCCACAATGGGATTATTCAGGCCTTCTGGATGGGCACAATGCACACGCAGCTGATGAGTCCTGCCTGTATGGGGTTGCAGCTCCACCAAAGCATGTCCTTCAATATTCTCTATTATCTTATAAGTCGTTACTGCCGTCTTGCCATGCTGATAATCCACCATCTGACGGGGACGGTCCATTACATCAGGTCGTAAGGGCAGGCGTATCTCGCCTTGCTGTCCAGCGGGCATCTCTCTTTCCAAGAGGGCACGATAGGTCTTCTGGATTCTATGATAGCGGAAGTCGTCTTGCAACTTATGGTACACCTCATCAGTAAGAGCTATTACCATCAGTCCGCATGTATCCATATCCAAGCGATGAACCATCATAGGTCCTGTGGCCTGTGGGAACATTTCTTTGACGATGCTCTGTACACTGGGCAGACCGTCTTTCCCTGGTACAGAGAGCATGCCATGAGGTTTCGCTACAATGGCCATCTTTTCATTCTGAAAGATAACTTCCAGTTTATGGCTTCCCAGAGACAACAGCGGATTCTCCTCCACCTTCAACCCTTGCAGCATGTGCCCCAATATAGGTTTGCATCTGCTATTGCAAGAGGGATAGAAATGGCCTTCCTGTCGGAGTTCATCACGAGGTGAGTCTCCCACCCAGAACTCTGCCATACAGAGCGGTTGCAGCCCTTCTTTGTAAGCTGCCTGCAGCAATCGGGGAGCACAACATTCACCAGCACCGCTGGGAGGTGTAGCAACAAAGAGTTCTGTCAGATTCTTGCTTTGGCCCTTTGCATTCAGGAAAGAGAACTGCTGGAATAACCATTGCTGGAGGGCGATACTACGATTATGACGCTCCTGTTGCAGTTGTGTTATCTGTTGTTGTAATTCGTGAGAGGGAGCCTCATCAGCCTCTATTCTTTGCTTCCATTCCTGCTGCAAACGCTTTAGCTGTGCCTTCTGGAATTGGCTTTGCTTAATCATCTCAGGTTCTTTTGCTACCAGCTCCTCTGCAGAAAGCTCTGCACGTAAACGGTGGCGTTCCTCCTTCTGCTGCTGCATCTCTGCACGATAGGCACCCAGTTCTCTTTGCATCTGTTCACGCAGAGGACTCTCCTTTATCTGAGCCTGCAAGGATGCTATCTTTACGTTGATAGATGATATCACCCCCTGCTCCTGCTGGAAATAACAACCAGGTTCCATTAAGTCGAAAACAGGAGGAACAAAGTATGGGTGACAGGTCTTACCGTCCAACGTACCAGAGAAAGCAGCCAAGAAAAGGACCCTCTCTCCAACCTCCCTCCGAGGAGGGAGGCTATTGTTTTTGGGGGCTACCACCAAGACACCAAACATCTTACCTGCCTTTAGTTCCTTTGCCCATTGCTTTTGGGTTTTCAGATAGGCCTGCACCTCCTTTGCCGCCATCACACATAATGGATGAGGCTGATAGCAGAAGGGATAAGTAAACTGTTCAGGTAGAGCCCCCTCCCATTCTCTCCCGAGGGGGAAGGAATGAATTGCTACAGCCATAGCATACCCTCCGGACCCATATTAAAAAGCAAATCCACAATACTTAAATCCTGCAGGAACCCATGCTTACGGGCAAAAACCTGATAGTAAGGCTTCTCATTCTGAGGAAACTCTGGCAGTTCACCAGCATAAGCCGTGGTACGCGAGATAGGAGTGTCAATATCTATAAGAGAACAGATGAGGTGGAGCAGATCCTCGTTGAAATCAGCCAGAAACGCCCACTTCTTCTCGTAGAAGGGGGCGAAGTCATCTGCATAATACTCAAAGAAAGGAGATTGCCTGTAGCTGCTCAGCAAAGCATTCCAATGCAGATGCCGCCAGTTGCCATGATCGCTGATACGGATGTCACGCATCAGCGCATGAGGGGCAGGCTTTTCTACAGGAATACTTAGGGGAAGGACTCCCTGTGGACTGTCTATCATGCAACGGTTACGCAGCGTCTGCTTGCGATAATGGTCGTTCACCTCCAGCAGCACCCCTTCCTTAGCACGAAAGAAGGCCGAATAATGAGAGACCGGAGCAAGATAACAGCAGGGAAGGACAATCATTCAAAATTCAAATATCAAAATTAGCTAACCACTATTTGATATTATCCACCAAGCGGAACAGACGGCTCCAACGGACATGATGGCCACTCAACCAAGAACGGTCAGCATCTGTACTCCACCAGATAATCAAGGGCTTACCTACGATGTGGTCCTCAGGAACAAAACCCCAGAAACGACTGTCAGCAGAGCAATGGCGGTTGTCGCCCATCATCCAGTAATAGTCCATCTTGAAGGTATATTCGTCCGTTTCTTTACCATTGATAATAATCTTACCCTCTGGAGTAACGTCCAGTGTATTGCCTTCATACACACGGATAGGACGCTCGTAGATAGGCAGATTCTCCAGTGTAAGTTTAATCTTCTCGCCCTTCTTGGGAATCCAGATGGGACCGTAGTTGTCGCAAGTCCAACGGGTATATCCATTCTGAGGATAAAGCATACCCATTTCACGCTCCTCAACAGGTGTTATGCTGCTGACGTAGGCTGTCTGTTTCTCCAGAGCAGCTTTTGCGGCTTTGGTCAGGGGAATGGTTCCTTCCTGATACATCCTCTGCACATCGTCCATACTCAGTCCCAATTCATAACAGATATCTTCTGGCAGATAACTGGTCTTTAATTCAACATTGTACTTGTACTGCACGTTCTCGGCATCAGGATTTACCTTACCATCCAGATAAATCACCTTATCCTTAATCTGCAGCGTCTGACCAGGCAAACCCACACAGCGTTTTACGTAGTTCTCGCGACGGTCAACAGGACGGGAAGCAATCTGGCCAAAGACGTTAGGATTCTCTTTTATGACTTCCCTACCCATCTCATACACCATCTGGAAATACTGGCGCTGCTGCAAAGAGGTAAGACTGTCCATAATGGGAATAGGAATCTCCACCCGCTCCTGACAACGCTGATAGCCATAGACATAACAATATGAGTAATACTCTGTCTGAAGGACAGGATTTGTCAGGATGGTATCACCTGCAGGATAGTTGAAGACTACAATATCATTCAGCTTAATGGGCTTGGGAGTTACACGTTTGTATTCCCACTGGGGCCATTCTATGTAGCTCTTACCCAGGTTAAAGGGCAAGGTGTGCTGACAGAGGGGCATATGCAAGGGAGTTTGAGGTACACGGGGACCATAGCTGAGTTTGGAAACCAACAGATAGTCGCCCACCAAGAGGCTCTTCTCCAATGAACTGGAGGGGATAACGTAGTTCTGGAAGAAATATACGTTTACGAAGTATACAGCCACCAGG
>Ga0265298_10004692_pt1 | contig 17360 bp, 14 predicted proteins | sample AusTroGonzalo_MG_3_FD_193486 | JGI IMG/M metagenome (GOLD analysis project Ga0265298, IMG submission 193486) | Bovine rumen microbial communities from tropical cattle in Woodstock, Queensland, Australia - Gonzalo_01 | ecosystem: Host-associated > Mammals > Digestive system > Stomach > Rumen ... | reverse complement strand
AGGCGGCGGTACTTGTCCGACGGCCTGTCCTCGTGTCTGGGAGCGAACATCGATCTGAACGTATCGAAGGCCAGTGCCTTCTGTGCAAGCACGCTCCGGCCGCGTTTCCGCACGTAGGACGACAGCCAGGACCTGGCCGTGTTCTCGGTCGGGAAGACGAGCGTCACGTAGGGGTCGTCGAGGTACCTGAATATGCTTTCGGTGAAGTCTGCGCGGCTCATATCGTTCATCGGGAAACGGCTGCGGGAACAGCCGTACCTATAATATACATCAATGGCGGTTGGGGAATACAGTAATTTGAAGTGTATTTTTTGCGCAACCCTATTGCATAAATATACCAAAAAGTGGTATCACCATAGAAAAACTCAGGGCAGGATGATTTAACTCATTCTGATTCAACGAAATGGATCACTTGTGTTTTTTGTAAAACGATTTACGGAAAACTAAGTGTATGGAGGGGAACAACATGTACGATTACAATTCTTTCATGGCGGAGCTCAAGAGAAAGAACCCGGACCAGCCTGAATTCATCCAGGCGGCAAGCGAGATCGTCGGGTCGATCATCGACACGGTCAATTCCAACCCCATGTACCTGAAGAACAAGATCCTGGACAGGATCGTCGAGCCGGAAAGGATCGTTCAGTTCAGAGTCGAGTGGGAGGACGACAACCACGAGATCCAGGTCAACAGAGGCTGGCGTGTGCAGTTCAACAGCGCCATCGGTCCCTACAAGGGCGGTCTCAGATTCCACCCGAACGTCTCCCTCGGTACACTCAAGTTCCTCGGTTTCGAGCAGATATTCAAGAATTCACTGACTACCCTGCCCATGGGCGGCGGAAAAGGCGGTTCGGATTTCTCTCCCAAGGGCAAGTCCGACGATGAGATCAGACGTTTCTGCAAGGCCTTCATGACCGAGCTCTACAGGCACATCGGTCCCGACACGGACGTCCCCGCAGGTGATGTCGGAGTCGGCGGAAGGGAGATCGGCTTCCTCTACGGCATGTACCGGAAGATCCGCAACGAGAACACCGGCGTCCTGACAGGCAAGGGACCCAGCTGGGGCGGTTCGAAGATCAGACCCGAGGCGACGGGCTACGGCGCACTCTACTACGCCCAGGAGCTTCTCAGGGATTTCGGCGACACTGTCGAGGGAAAGACGGTATCGATCTCCGGTTACGGCAACGTCGCATGGGGAGCTGCCATCAAGGCCACACAGCTCGGTGCAAAGGTCATCACGATCTCCGGTTCCAAGGGCTATGTCCTTGACGAGGCCGGCGTGAACACAGAGGACAAGTGGAACTACATGCTGATGATGCGTGCGATGAACAGCGGCGACCTGGCCGGCTACGCAAGGACATTCGGTGCGAAGTTCTTCCCCGGCGAGAGACCGTGGAACGTCCCCGTGGACATCGCCATGCCGTGCGCCTACCAGAATGAGATGAGGAAGGAAGACGCCGAAGCCCTGGTGAAGAACGGTGTGAAGTACATCATCGAGACATCCAACATGGGCTGCACGGCCGAAGCCGTCCAGGTCTTCAAGGAAGCGGGAATCCCCGTCGCACCGTCCAAGGCGGCCAATGCCGGTGGTGTCGCGGTCTCCGGACTCGAGATGAGCCAGAACTCCGAGCACCTCTCATGGACAGCCGAGGAGGTCGATGCCAGACTGCATCAGATCATGGTCGACATCCACGATGCCTGCGTGCGCGAGGGACGCCAGAGCGACGGAACCATCGACTACATCAAAGGCGCCAACATCGCCGGCTTCAGGAAAGTGGCCGACGCCATGTGCGCACAGGGATACTGATACCGTAACGGAAATTGCAACAGGGTATCCTGATATGGTATTTTAATAGAGGATTCGACAAAGGTGCTCTGCACCGGGGAGGGCTCATGTCCATCAGGATATCCGTAGTTGGAGTTGGCAACATGGGCGGCGCTTTCTCGGAAGCGCTGTCCGGAAACAGGAAGATAGATCTCTGCCTCTACGACAGCAACAGGTCGAACGCGGAGAAGATAGCATACGGCAAGGACAACGTGACTGTCCTGGATTCCCTGGATCAGGCCAAGGGATCGGAAATAGTCGTCATCGCCGTCAAACCGCAGGTCCTGCCGTCGCTGTGGAAGGACCTCGCGGCCCTTGAGCCGGGGTTCTTCATCTCGATCGCAGCCGGCATCACCCTTGAGAAACTCACGGACAACCTCAGGACCGACAAGGTCGTACGCTTCATGCCGAACATCGCGGCCAAGGTCGGACACGCCGTCACGGCCGTGGCCTGTTCGCCGGAGCTCACGGAGAACGAAAAGAGACTCGCCATGGGAGTCGCCGGCTCGGTCGGCTCCGCATTCGAGCTTGAGGAGAACCTCTTCTCCGCCTTCATCGGCATCTCCGGCAGCGGAATCGCATACATGTTCGAACTCATGCACCAGATGGCCATGGGCGGTGTGATGGAAGGCATCCCCTATCCCAAGGCACTGTCCATCGTGGCCGACACGATGCTCAGCGCCGCACACCTGCAGAAGTCCACAGGACTCAACGCCGTTGAGCTCGAGACCATGGTCTGCTCCGCGAAGGGAACAACCATCGAAGGTGTGGCCGCCCTCACGGAAGGAGGGTTCGGCGGTGCGGTGATCAACGCCGTGAAGGCAGCATCAAGGAAATCGGAAGAACTCGAAAAGAAGGCCTGAGACATGGATAAACTGTTTGGATCTTTTGCAACAGTGAGGAAATCGGCCACCGTTCTGGCCGCTTCATCCGACAACGAGAGGAAGCAGGCGCTGCTTGCCGTGGCACAGGCCCTTGCGGCACACAAGGAAGAGATCTTCGCCGAGAACAGCCGCGACCTGGATGCCGCGAAGACCGCAGGCATACCGGATGCCATCCTCCACAGACTCGCATTCACGGAGGAGAAGCTCAAGTCCGTCACCACTGGTCTGAAGGAGCTCTCGGAACTCAGGGACCCCATAGGACTGACGAAGGAGAAGCGCGAACTCGACCCCGGTTTCGTCCTTGAGAAGAGGACCTTCCCCATCGGCGTCATCGGCATGATCTTCGAGGCCAGACCCGATGCACTTGTGCAGATTGCAGGCCTCGCACTCAGGTCGGGCAACGGAATCATCCTCAAGGGAGGAAAGGAAGCCAGGCTTACGAACCGCAAACTGGTCGAAGTCATAAAGGAAGCCACCCTCACCTTCTCCTTCGGAGCCGGTTGGATACTGGGAATCGAAAGCCATGAAGACGTCGATGTCCTGCTGAAGGCCGAAGGCTATGTGGACCTCCTGATTCCGAGAGGTTCGAACGCATTCGTCAGACACGTAATGGACAACACCAGGATTCCGGTCATCGGCCATGCCGACGGGATCTGCGCCACATACATAGACAGCACCGCGGACCAGGACAAGGCCATCCCCGTATGTGTGGATGCCAAGATCCAGTACCCTGCGGCATGCAACGCGACCGAGACATTCCTCGTCCACAAGGATATCGCGCCGTCATTCCTTCCCCGCCTCAACGCGGCGCTGAAGGAGAAAGGCGTAACGATCCATGCAGACAGCTCCGCCCTTCCCCATATGGAAGGAGCCGTGCCTGCCACGGAAAAGGATTTCCACACCGAATACCTTGCCCTTGAATGTGCGGTGAAGGTCGTCGGATCCGTACAGGAAGCCATCGACCACATCCAGAACCACGGCTCGCACCATACCGATGCCATCCTGACACAGGACAAGGCGGCGGCCGCCCGGTTCACTGCCGGCGTCGACAGCGCCGACGTGTTCGTCAACTGCTCGACGAGATTCGCCGACGGCTTCAGGTTCGGACTGGGAGCCGAAGTCGGCATCTCCACCTCCAAGCTCCACGCAAGGGGACCCGTCGGACTCGAAGGCCTGATGACGACAAAATGGATCCTCAACGGCGACGGCCAGACCGTTGCCGAATACTCAGGTCCCGAAGGGAAGAGTTTCCACCACAAGGAGCTCGCAACATGAGGAACCTCGGAAGCATCAAGACCATCGTCGTCAAAGTCGGAACCAACCTGCTTTCATCCGCCACGGGAATCGACCAGGACAGGATCCGCGACATAGCGGCCCAGGTCGCAGCCCTGAAGAAGCGCGGTTACAACGTCATACTCGTCTCGTCCGGTGCAATCGGAATGGGAGCCAAGGCGCTGAAGCACAAGAGCGCCGTCAAGCACATACCCCTCAGACAGGCATGTGCCGCCATCGGCAATCCGCTCCTCATGACGGCCTACCAGCAGGCGTTCTCAAAGCACGGCATGCTCTGCGGTCAGGTCCTGATCACCAGGAACGTCCTGAACAACAGGACCGGCTACAACAACATGCGCGCCGCGGTCTCCACGTTGCTCCAGCTGGGTGTGGTCCCGGTGTTCAACGAGAACGACGTGGTCTCCACTTCCGAGATCAACAGCGTGTTCGGCGACAACGACAGGATGTCCGCCTACGTGGCATCCAAGACCGATGCCGACTTGCTCATCCTCCTCACCGACATCGACGGTGTCTACACGGGCAACCCCAAGACGGACCCCGATGCCGTCAGGCTCAGCGAGATCGACGAGATAACCGATGAGATCTTCGGCTACGCCAAGGGTGCGGGAAGCACCTTCTCCACCGGTGGCATGAAGACCAAGCTCCTTGCCGCACAGATCGCACAAAAGGCCGGCTGCGGCACGATGATAGTTTCCGGCTACGAGCAGGATGCGCTTCTCAGGTGTGCCGGCGGAGAGGAGATCGGAACCTACATCCTTCCCGAGCGGAGGCTGGCGCAGAGACAGAGATGGATACTCAACACTTCGGCCTCGGGATACCTCACGGTCGACGCAGGTGCCGAGAACGCACTGACCGTCGGACACAAGTCCCTCCTGCCTTCCGGGATCACGGACGTCGCCGGAGTATTCAATGAAGGTGATGTGATAGAGGTCAGAAGTCCGTCCGGGACCGTGATCCTCAAAGCCATCACCGGCTTCAACTCATCCGACCTCCTCAGGATCATGGGACATAAAACAAAGGACATCACCCGTATCCTGGGCGATGTCCCCAAAGTCGTCTTCAGACCCGAAGACTCAGTTTACATCTGATATTTTCTGAAAGATCGTTTTAGGTTTCGTCTCTTTGGCAAGGCGCTTGAGCAGCATCGGGAATGCGCTCTCGAAGTCCACGCCGTAGTTGTTGTGGTCATCGTGGGAAAGCGTCTGTTTGATGGACTCGACCACGAAGTCACCTGCAAGTGCATAGGACTGCTCCAGGGTCAGGCCCCTGACCAGAGCACCCGTGAGGACGCTTGCGAAGATGTCGCCGGTTCCGTGGAAGCTCTGGCGCATCTTGCGGTGGAAATACCATGAAATCTTTCCGGTCTCGGAATTGTATGACGCGATACCTATCTTTCCACGCACTCCCTTGAGGTTTTCCTGGTCCTTCCTGAACTCTATTCCCTTCAGGACGACCTGCTTTGCCCCAAGGCCCGCAAGCCTCTTGAGAAGCTCTACGATGTATGCCTTGTCATAGCCGGATGCGACATACGGGATGTCCAGCAGGAAGCTGGTCTCCGTGAGGTTCGGGACGATGATGTCGGCATCGGCACACAGTCCCGCCATCTTGGCTGCGAACTGAGGTGTGAAACCCGGATAGAGCTTGCCGTTGTCGGCCATGCACGGATCGACGATCTTCAGGGCATCCTTGCCGAACCTGTCGAACATCTGATGCATGAGGTCGATCTGCTCGAAGGATCCGAGATAGCCTGTATAGACGGCATCGAATCCGAATCCTTCCTTCTCCCAGTGCGCCATGATGGGCTCGATGTCCGACGTGAGGTCCCTGAACGTGAACCCCTGGAACATCGTGTGTGTCGAGAGGACCGCCGTGGGGACGATCGCGGTCTCAACGCCCATTGCCGAGATGATCGGAAGTGCCACCGTGAGGGAGCACTTGCCGACGCATGATACATCCTGTATTGTGACTATTCTCTTCATGGCTCCCGTTATAATCCTTTCCTCCGCTTTAGTACATAGGAGCACGGTGGTTTAGTTCTATTTAATGGAGACACGGGTGACCATCATTGTGATGCAGTCCCTTTCTCTTTCGCGCACGATGATGTAATCTTCCCTTAGACCGTTTCACGGGAGGTGTGCTGATGGAATACAGGATCGAGCATGATTCGATGGGAGAGGTAAGTGTCCCCTCCGACAGGCTGTGGGGTGCCCAGACGCAGAGAAGCGTGCAGAACTTCCGCATAGGTGTCGGCAAGGAGACCATGCCGGAGGAGATCGTCCACGCATTCGGAATCCTCAAGAAGGCGGCTGCCGCGGTCAACGCGGAGCTGGTACCGGAAAGGATGACCCCCGAGAAACTCGCTGCCATCACGTTCGCCTGCGACGAGGTCATATCAGGCAAGCTGGACGAGCACTTCCCGCTTGTCGTCTGGCAGACCGGGAGCGGAACCCAGAGCAACATGAACGTCAACGAGGTCATAGCCAACAGGGGCAACCAGATCGCCGGAAGGAGCATCCTGCATCCCAACGACGACGTGAACATGAGCCAGAGCTCCAACGACACGTTCCCCACGGCCATGCACATCGCCGCAGTGCTTTCCATCGAAGACACACTCATCCCTGCCTGTGAGGCCTTCGTGGGTACACTCAGAAGGCTCGAGGATGAGAACAGAGGGATAGTGAAGAGCGGAAGGACACATCTCCAGGACGCGACGCCGATAACCTTCAGCCAGGAGATCTCAGGCTGGAGGAGCAGCATGGAGAAGGACATCGAGCTGCTCCGTTCGGCCGTCAGGCCTCTGTGTGGGCTGGCTCTCGGAGGAACGGCTGTAGGGACGGGATTGAACGCTCCTGCAGGCTTTGCGGACATGGTGGCTGAAAGGATCGGTGCACTGACCGGAAAGGACTTCGTAAGCGCTCCGAACAAATTCCATGCACTCACCTCGAAGGACGAGATGGTGTTCGCACACGGTGCCCTGAAGGCACTGGCATGCGACATGATGAAGATAGCCAACGACGTGAGGTGGCTGGCAAGCGGTCCCAGGCTCGGACTGGGAGAGATCACCATCCCCGCCAACGAACCGGGTTCATCGATCATGCCGGGCAAGGTCAATCCCACGCAGTGCGAGGCCGTCACCATGGTGGCCGTCCAGGTCATGGGCAACGACACGGCGGTGGGCATGGCCGCAAGCCAGGGCAATTTCGAGCTGAACGTTTTCATGCCGGTGTGCGCCTACAACTTCCTGCAGTCGGTCAGACTGCTCGCCGAATCGATCACATCGTTCGACAGGAACTGCGTGTCGGGAATGAAGGCGGACAGGAAGAAGATGGATTCCAACCTGCACCGCTCGCTCATGCTGGTCACGGCCCTGAACCCGTACATCGGATACGAGAAGGCCGCCGCCGTTGCCGGGAAGGCATACAGGGAAGGCATCACCCTCAAAGAGGCCTGCGTGGGTCTGGGCTACATGTCGGAAGAGGAATTCGACAGGGTCTTCCATCCTGAGACGATGGTCTGAAGCTTATTTGAATCTCAACAAATTCCACTCGTAGTGTTTCGCAAGGACACGGATCAGGAAGATCAGTGCCATGCCTGCGATTACCGCCGCCACTGACGGAATCACCCTCCAGAGAAGGCAGGTCACCAGCGATCCGGCTATTGATGCCATGGCGTAGACGTGCTTCTTGAATATGGCGGGGACCTCCATGGACAGCAGGTCCCGCAGGATTCCTCCGCCTACTCCGGTTATCACTCCCAGGAACGAACAGAGGAACAGGCGTCCGTCCGTCAGAGTCATCCCGACAAGGACTCCGTCGGTCGTGAAGGCCGCAAGGCCCACGGTGTCGAACCAGAACATCGCTTCCTCGAAGAAGTGGCTGACCTTGGGTCTTGAGCGTAGGTTCGCATGTGTGTACATGAAGAAGAACACGATGTTCGACACGACGAATGCGACGGCCACGAAAACGGGGCTGCTGAACATGGCGGGAGGTGTCCTGCCTATGGTGATGTCACGGATGGCACCGCCGCCGACGGCCGTGATGATTCCGAGTATGCTTACCCCGAGGTAGTCCATCTTCTTGCGCACTCCGACAAGCGCGCCGGAGATGGAGAATGCGATGACACCTATGAAATCCAGGATGTATCTGAGAGTCGTGTCCATGGCTCCAGTTTAGTCAAAAACCGGAATCTTTTACAGTGTTTCCTTCGAGAAGGACCATCCTGTCGTCACGGACGGAGAAAGATACCGTATCCGCATCGGAAAAGTCGGGTTTCCCGTCAGCCATGACCAGTACCGGACGGCCTTTGAAGGTCAGCTTCACAAGGTATCCAGAGCCCGTGTATTCGCAGCTTTCGGGAACCGCTCCCTCGAAGACGGTATAGTCGTCATGTGGGAACTGGTATCCGAGAACAGCATCCTCAGGACGGAAGAACAGGATCTTTTCTTCTGCTTCTGTTGAATACAGGGGCATCGGAATTGCAGAACCCTCTCCCGTGAAGAACGCGGTGAAAAGGTTTCCCGGACGCCTGTACAGCTGCTCCGGAGTGCCGGTCGCCTCGAGTTTCCCCGAGCGCATGATCATGATCCTGTCGGCTATGGCGAAAGCCTCCTCCCTGTCGTGGGTGACATGGATCATGGTGATTCCCGTCTCGTCGTGTATCTGTCTGATCGTGGCCCTGAGTTTCTTTCTCAGAGGGGCATCCAGAGCGGACATCGGTTCGTCCAGCAGGAGCATCCTCGGCTTTGCCGCAACGGCACGTGCGAGTGCGACCCTCTGGGCCTCCCCTCCTGAGAGTTCGTTGACGGAACGTTTGCCGTAACCGGGAAGCTCCACCATTTCCAGAAGTTCTTCCGTCAGACGTGCTTTCTCAGCTGCGGAGACATCGCGCATGCCGTACTGGATGTTCTTCTCCACGTCCATGGACGGGAACAGCGAGAAGTCCTGGAACACCATGCCTATCCTGCGCCTGCGGATGTCCATGGTGGTGATGTCCTCACCGTCCAGGACGATCTGTCCGCCGACGGACCTGTCCGTTCCGGCGATCGCGTTGAGCAATGTGGACTTGCCGCTGCCCGACGGTCCTATGATGCAGAGGAGTTCCCCCTTTTCCATGGAAAACGAGATGTCCAGTGTGAAGTGTCGGAAGACCCTCCTGAGGTCCCTGCATTCAAGATATGGCATTGACGTCTCCTTTCTCACCGATTGCGAACATGGTGATGGCGATTGCAAGGAGGACCACGGCCAAGGCCGCGGCTCCCTGGTAGTTGTACTGGTTGATCATCTTGTAGATCAGGACGGGTATGGTCGTGACCCGTCCCTCGCTCAGAGCCAGGGTGGCGTTGACCTCTCCCAACGACAGGGCGAAGGCGAATGCGAACGCCCTGCGCCTGTAAGGTTTGAGAAGCGGCTTCTCCACAAGTCTCCATGCCTCATGCGGGTCTCCTCCCAGCGTCATGGCGGCCTGCGACAGCCTGAGCGGTATGCGTCTTGCTCCGGGCAGGATTGTCCTGACCGCGAACGGCATGACCACGACGGTGTGCGCTGCCAGGACCGCGAGGTAGGACGTGAGCAGGTTGCTGAACGGCAGCCATGCGGTTATGAATGAGAATCCCAGTCCCATGGAGACCGATCCGATGGCCATGGGGAGTGATGTCAGCAGAGGTGTGGAACGTGAGCCTGTCTTGACTGCACCGATGGCAATTCTGCCTGCAAGGTTCACCGCTATGAACGCAGAAAGCGATGCGACAAGGACGCTGTTGAAGATTGCACTCAGACTTGTTGCCGTTCCGCTTTTCGCGCGTGTGGCGATGTCGGTCCAGGCCTTGAGCGTGAATGCTCCGTCCCTGGTGAAGAACGCCCTGTACAGGATGGACAGGAGCGGCGGTGCCATGAACAGGAAGATTAGAAGCGACAGCACGAAGGCCGTGGCTTTCTTCCCTCCTGTTGCCCTGACCGGTACGCGCTGTCTTCGCTCAACGCGTTTCTCGTTCCTGCCATGACCCGTGATCACCAGAAGCAGGGCCATGATGATGAACGAGAAGATCGCAAGCGCGGCCGATGATGCCGGGTTCACATCCGTGTATGTCCTCTTGTAGATCTCCGCCTCGAGAGTGAAGAACCTGGGGTTCCCTCCAAGGCCCATCACTATCAGGAAAGACGGGAAACAGAAGAGGAAGATCAGCGTGAACGCGGCGATGAGCGTTCCCCTGACTTTTGGCAAAGTAACCTTGAAGAATGTCCTGAAACCCGATGCTCCCAGCAATTCCGAGGCTTTCTCCTCGGTATCGGACATCGATGACAGAGATGAGGTGATGAGCGAGAAGGCCACCGGGAAGTTCAGGTACACATGGGCAAGGATGATTGCTCCGAAGGAATAGAGGATCTTCACCGACCATTTCCCGCCGCTCACAGCCTTGAGCATGTTGTTCACGATGCCGTTGTTGCCGTACCAGATCACGAAGCCCAGAACCGCAAGGACCGCCGGCAGGGCGAATGCGGCATCGCTCATGGTGAGTATGGCCCTGCGGCCGGGGAACGTGTACTTCGAGAAGAATACCGCGAACGGGATTGCAAGCAGGACGGATGCCGCTGCGCTGAGGAAGGACTCCCAGACGGTGAAGCCCAGGAGCCTCCATGTGTACGGGTCCGTGATGACGGCTATGAGCCCGCCTTCTGATGAGAATGCCCTGAGCAGGACAGCTCCGACGGGCAGGATGAACACGACGGCTGTGACGATGAGGGCGGGAAGCGCCATCCTCCTGTAGAAACCGTCGTGTCCGTTCATATTCATCTGATGACCGATGCGATCCACTTAAGGAGCAGTTCTGAGGTCTCGGGCAGCGAGTTGGCGTAGATCTTCTCGGGAACCGGAGCGTAGTCGTACGCTTCGGGGAGTTCGATCGTGGAGTTGACCGGGTACATCGAATTGGCGTTGGCCAGGTCGATCTGTGCGTCCGTGAGGAGGAAGTCGATGAAGGCCTCGGCCTCCTTCCTGTGCTGCGTATCCTTGATGATACCGACACCCTCGATCGTCACGGTATGTCCGTCCGTGAAGAGAAGCGCCTGATAGCGTGTGGTGTCCTCGTACATCACGTGGTAGACGGGGCTTGTGGTGTAGCTCAGCACGATTGGAGCCTCACCCTCCGTGAAGAGTCCGTAGGCCGACGACCATGTCGATGCTATGGTCAGTGCGTTCTCCGACATCTTCTCCCACCAGTCCAGCCAGCCGTCGCCGAGTGCGTTGTAGGTCCATGCAAGCAGACCTGTTCCGACAGAGCTCGTCCTGGGGTCGATCAGGATGACCTTGTCCTTGTACTCCTCCTTCGTCAGGTCCTCGAGGCAGGTGGGCGGTGTGATTCCGGACTCCGTGTCCCAGACGAATGCGAATGCACCGTAGTCATATGGAATCAGGCGGTGCTCCGGGTCGAACACGTAGCGGCTGTCGATGGTATCGAGATAAGGTGAATCGTAGCTCTCCAGGATACCGTATGCCGATTCGGCAAGGTCGTTGGTGATTCCGATGACGACATCGCACGGTGTGCGCTTGCCCTCCAGGCGGAGCCTTGAGAGCATCTCGACGGCGCCTCCGCATGCCACGAGGTTCACCTTGATGCCGGTGGCTTCCTCGAATGCGGGGATGACGGAAGCCGCCGCGCCCCAGTCACCGCAGAAGGTGTCGTAGGCATAGACTGTGAGTGTGTTCTCAGCCGATGGTTTCTTCTCCATCATGGACTGAGCCGATACAAGGCTTGCGGCGATCAGCAGCACTGCAAGCAAGGACAATACCTTTTTCATGAAAGGCCTCCATAAAAACGATCTGTCCTGGGGAAAAGGATAAGAAAAACGTCGTTCCCTACGCCGGTATTGCCCGGATCAGGTTCGAGGGTATGTTCTCAGGCCGACGGCCACCCCTAGACACCCGTAAGCTTAGTCCAGTTGCCGGTTATAATCAATACCGCAGGCCTTGTCACAATGCAGTTCCATGAGGAGTGTAAAGGAAAAGGGACTGCCGCCAAGCCATGCGACAATCCCTTGGAATATCCGTGATGGAATGCGGTCAGATCATCTTCGTGAGCTTCTCGTCGATGTCTCCGATCTTGAAGCGCTGGATCTTCGCTGTGGAAGATACCGGGAACTTGTCCATGTACAGGGCGAGCTTGCGGATCTTCTTGTAGCTCGGGAACGTTGCGTTGACCTCTGTGATGATCGATCCGATATGGTCGAGCAGTCCGCTCATGTCGTCCTTGTACTTCGCAGTGCAGGCATCCGAAGGATGGACGATGGCCATGATGCCCTCGACCTTCTTCGCTGCATCGGCGACATAGCCCCTGACACAAATCTGGTCGATGTCGTCGTAGAGCTGGAAGCTGTCCTCGATTTCCTCGGGGAAAACGTTCTTTCCGCCCTCGGTGACGATGATGTTGCGCTGTCTGCCGGTGAGGTACAGGTAGTTCCTGTGGTCCAGATGTCCGATGTCTCCGGTGTTGAGCCAGCCGTCCTCGGTGAGGATCTCGGCTGTGGCCTCGGGGTTCTTGTAGTAACCCTGCATGACCATGGAGCCCCTGACGTAGATCAGTCCGTTTCCTTCCTGGTCGGGATCGACGATCTTCTCCTCGACTCCGGGAAGCAGTGTTCCGACACTCGACTCGATGTAGTCGAAGACGGGGTTGAGGTTGATGATCGGGCTTGTTTCGGTAAGGCCGTAGCCCTGGACGAAGTCGATACCCAGCTGGTTGAACTGCTTGAATGTTGATGCCGGAAGCGGTCCGCCACCCGAGATGCAGATCCTGATCTTGTCGAGCGAGACCTTCTTGAGAAGGAAGTTGAACCACTTCTTTCCGACATGGATGCCGAATGCCTTCTTCAGGAAGCCGCTCAGGCCCATCATGGCGTGGATCAGTGCGTTGACCACCGGACCCTTCTCCTTGACGCCCTTCATGATTCCGGCGATCAGCTTGTTGAACAGCATGGGAACGCCGAGGAACATCGTGACCTCGCCCTGCTTGAGTTCCTTCAGGAGCTGTTTGACGACCAGCTTCTTTCCGAAAACGAGCTTGGCACCGGCGATGACGGACTCGAGGAAGACGGCCAGCATGGTGTATGCGTGGTGGATGGGAAGGATGGCATAGAAGACGTCATCGTCGTAGATGTTCATCAGACCCTGTGCCGACCATGCATCGGAAATCAGGTTCTCGTGGGAGAGCATGACACCCTTGGGCATTCCGGTCGTTCCGCTGGTGAAGAGGATGGCCGCGATGTCCTTGCTTGTCGAAAGCTGGATCGGATGGGTCTCCTTGCTTCCCATGTTGAGGAAGCTGTTCTCACCTTCTCCGTCGAGCGCGAACTTGGGGATGTCCATCGTGATGCGGTCGATCTTCTCGCTGTCGATGAACAGGACCTTGGCCTCTGCGAATGAGAGGAGGTGCTCGATGACATCGTCGCCCAGCGTATAGTCGACGGGGACGATCGTTGCTCCTGCATAGGCGATCGCCAGATAGGCCATTGCCCACTCCGGGCTGTTCTTGCCGGCAAGTCCGACCTTGTCACCATGCCTGACACCGAGCTCGTAGAGCCTGTTGGCGACGCCCTTCATGATGGCATGGGCCTCTTTGTATGTGAAGATCTCGTACTTGGGGGTGAACACCTCGAATGCCTTGTTGTCCGGATAACGTGCGACAGTGATGTCGAAGGACTCGTTCAGAGTCGGCCACTCGGCGTTGAAGAGCTTTCCTTCTCCCCTGTATTCATCAAGAAAACCCCATGGACGAGGATTGTGTTTCGGTTTCTTAGCCATTTTTCCACCTTATAGATCAATTATTTAGCCAAGTATATCGGATTGACCTTTCTTTGACAAGTTTTTCGGAAATGTCAAGAAAAACAATCGTTCCGGGAATTACCTTATACGGAATTGCTTCCCCTGCGGGAATATGCCTTGGCCAATCCGCCTTCCGATGTCTCACGGTAGCGCTGGTTCATGTCCAGGCCCGTGTAGTACATGCTCTTGAGGACCATGTCGTAGCTGATGTTGCGTGTTCCTGTGAGGAAGTACGCGATGTTCGCTGCATTCAGGGCCCTCATGGCGGCTACTGCGTTTCGCTCGATGCAGGGGATCTGCACGAGTCCGCAGATCGGGTCGCAGGTGAGTCCCAGATGGTGCTCGAGCGCGACCTCGGCGGCATACTCGATCTGGTCGATCTTGTAGCCGAATGCATGGCCTGCAGCTGCTGCGGCCATGGAACAGGCGACACCAACCTCCGCCTGGCATCCGCACTCGGCACCGGAGACCGATGCGTTGCGCTTGGCAAGCTCGCCGAAGAGTCCGGCGACGCCCAGGCACCTGACGATGGTATCGTCCGAAAGGTTCCTCTTGTGCTGGAGGTAATAGAGTACGGCGGGAAGTACTCCGCATGAACCGCAGGTCGGAGCGGTGACTACCGTTCCGTTATCGGCATTCTGTTCACTACAGGCATAGGCATATGAGCATACAAGCTGTGATTCCACCAGCTCCGCGTGCTTGTTCACGGGAACCTGCTCGTACAGGAACTTGGCCTTCCTGTGGACATGGAGGGGTCCGGGAAGGTCCCCTGTCTTGGACAGGCCCTCCCGGACTTCGTTCTTCATCGCTTCCCATACGGTCGCGAGGAAGTCCCATATCTCAGGTCCCTCGCTGAGTTCTATGTACTCGGCGAGTCCTATGTACCTGAACGAGCAGAACTGCTTGATCTCGGCGAAGGAATTCTCCATGTACACATCGTCCTCGTGATCCTTGTGTCCCTGTTTCTCCCTTCCCTCGATGACGATGTCACCGCCGCCGATGCTTATGAAACGCTGCCTTGCGGTTTCCTTCCCGCCCTTGAAAGCGATCAGATCCAGGATGTTGGGGTGCTTGAGCGTGGCCGGGTCCTCATCCGAGAGCACTACCTCCACCTCCCTGGGTGCGAATGTCTCCCTGATGACCCTGTCCGTGCCGTGGCCCATTCCGGTCTTGGCCAGACTTCCGTAAAGGACGGCCTTGAAAGAATCGGCCGCCGGATTCTCTTCCTTGAAGATCTTGGAAGCGAATTCCGGACCCATTGTGTGCGAGCTCGATGGCCCCTTTCCTATCTTGTAGACGTCTCTGATCGATTTCATGTCATTCTCCGGAATGGAAGTATTATACGAAGAGCGAGATAATGAGGACCTCGATGAGCGATGCGAGACCGATCACCAGAGTTCCGAGTGTCTGTGTCTTGTATCCCTGCGATGTCTCCATCTCACCGAAGTTGGTGACAACCCAGAAGTAGGAGTCGTTGGCGTGCGAGACCGTCATTGCACCGGCACCGATGGCGATGACGACCAGGGCTGCCTGGACCGGAGTGACGAAACCGATGCTCTGCATGATGGGAGCGATGATACCGGCACTGGTCGTGATGGCGACTGTCGATGATCCCTGTGCTGTCTTGAGGACTGCTGCAAGGAGGAACGGGAACAGATATCCCAGAGCCTTCAGTGCGCCAGCGTGGTCCGTGATGAAGACGATCAGGTTGCTGGAGGAGATGACCTTTCCGAGGACTCCGCCGGCTGCCGTGACGAAGAGGATCGGTCCGACTGTCTTCAGTGTCTCGTTTGTCAGGTCATAGAAGTCCTTGAGCTTTCCGGAGCTTGCCAGGAGCAGGACGCCGAGGATGACGCCGACTGCAAGGGCGATGATCGGTGTTCCGAGGAACGTGAAGAACGGGATGCTCTTCCCGGCCATGCTGAGTGCCGACGAAAGACCCATGAGGATGATGGGGACGACGATCGGTGCGAACGATGCGAATCCGTTGGGAAGCTTTCCGTAGGAAGCGACCAGCTCCTCATATGTCTGGACTGTTGCGGCATTGTCGGTGGGCTCGTCCTTGGCCTTGACCTTCTTGCCGACGATGATGGCGAAGAAGTAGGCGGCGATCATCGGGAAGATCGAGCAGAGGGCACCGATTCCCATGACCAGGATCAGGTTGGCTTCCATTCCCAGTCCCTGTCCGTACAGAGTGTTGGCTGCTGCGATCGGACCCGGCGTGGGCGGGATGAAGCAGTGTGCGATGTAGAGACCCATCGCCAGGGTGACGGTACATGCGACTGAGCTCTTGCGTGTGCGCTGGACAAGCGACTTCCTGATCGGGTTCAGGATTACGAATCCGCTGTCGCAGAAGACGGGAATGGAGACGATCCATCCCATGATGAGCATTGCGAGCTCGGGATTCTTCTTTCCGACAAGCTTGACGACACAGTCGGCCATCTTGAGAGCGGCACCTGTCTTCTCAAGCAGGATACCTACCAGGGCGCCCAGGATGATGACTATTCCGATCGATGTGAAGGTTCCGGAGAAACCCTGTCCGATGACGGTCGGGATGGTGTCGATCTTGATACCGGCCACGAGGGCGAGTAGGACGGAGACGCACATGATCGAAAGGAACGGATGGATGTGCAGCTTCGAGATCGCGATGATCATGAGCGCGATCGCCACTACGAAGGCGATCAACAATGGAATTCCTGTCATTTTCTTTCCCCCTGCAGGCAACCCTTTGCCTGCTCAGAAATCAGGCATTCAGTTCAGGACCCTGAAATGCCTGTCGAATCGGACCTCCTCAACCACACTCAGGTCCGCGGACTCTATGTGCAGGTGGGGCTGGCTTTTCAGCCGGATGAGGAACTGCCGCAGGCAGGAGGTCTTTCCCTGGACCTCCACCTCGACCCTTCCGTCTGGAAGGTTCCTGACCCAGCCGGTCAGATAAAGACTTCGGGCAAGGTACAATGCAGTGTATCGGAAACCGACATGCTGGACCTTGCCCGAAAACATTATATGCCATCTTTGGGAATTAGTCAGGCTGTTCATCGCTCATGAGCGCCTGTATTATCTTTTCCCTGACCTGGGCGACGTTCGTCTCCCGGATCTTCTGCCTGAGCGGCAGCACCGCACGCGGCGATACGCTCAGCTCGTCTATGCCGATGGACAGGAATGTCTCCGTCAGGCTGAGGTCTGCACCGAGCTCTCCGCAGATGCCTACCCAGATGCCGTTCTTGTGGGCATTGTCGCAGACCATCTTCAGGAGCCTCAGGACCGCGGTGTGGTGCGGGTTGAAGAACCTTCCGAGGTCGGCGTTCTGCCTGTCGCATGCCAGCGTGTACTGTGTAAGGTCGTTGGTTCCACATGAGAAGAAGTCGACTTCCTTCGCGAGCCTGTCGCTTATGACGGCGGCAGCCGGTGTCTCGATCATGATACCGACCCTGACATCGTCGCTGAAGGAAACTCCCTCGCTGCGGAGCTCGTCCTTGACGCGTTCACACATCTTCTTGGCCTCGCGGACCTCCCAGACGCTGGTGACCATCGGGAACATGATGCTG
>Ga0265298_10004691_pt1 | contig 17361 bp, 14 predicted proteins | sample AusTroGonzalo_MG_3_FD_193486 | JGI IMG/M metagenome (GOLD analysis project Ga0265298, IMG submission 193486) | Bovine rumen microbial communities from tropical cattle in Woodstock, Queensland, Australia - Gonzalo_01 | ecosystem: Host-associated > Mammals > Digestive system > Stomach > Rumen ... | reverse complement strand
ATGGTGATTTCAACCTCGTTTCTGTGGAAGAAGTTGAGGCTCTCGCTGGTGGTAACGCTAATGGACGAGTACAGCGCTAATATTTAATAAGAAATTCCAAGGATATCAGGAAATTCCGAAGAGAACCTGGAATAATAAAAGAATTATGGCAAAGTTTGATAAAATTGCAGTGTTAAAGAAAATAGGTGATACTGGTATGGTGCCTGTTTTCTATCACAAGGATCTGGAAGTTTGCAAGAATGTCGTAAAAGCCTGCTATGAAGGTGGCGTTCGCGCTTTTGAGTTTACAAACCGTGGTGACTTCGCTCAGGAAGTATTTGGCGAACTGGTGAAGTGGGCCGATAAGGAGTGCCCTGAGTTGGCATTGGGTATTGGCTCCGTAGTAGATGCTCCAACAGCAGCTATGTATCTGCAGTTGGGTGCCTGCTTTGTGGTAGGTCCGTTGTTCAACCCTGAGATTGCTCCTGTTTGCAATCGCCGTTTGGTTCCCTACTGCCCAGGCTGTATGACAGTGTCTGAGATCGGTAAGGCTCAGGAGTTGGGTTGCGATCTGACAAAGGTGTTCCCCGGCGATGTGGTCGGACCGAACATGGTCAAGGGTCTGAAGGCTCCAATGCCTTGGTCAAAGATTATGGTTACTGGTGGCGTTGCTCCTGAGGAAGAAAACTTGAAGAGCTGGTTCAAGGCAGGTGTGTTCTGCGTAGGAATGGGCTCGAAATTGTTCCCCAGTGATAAGGTGAAGGCCGGTGACTGGCAGTATGTAACCGACAAGTGCAAGGAGGCACTCGGTTATGTGGCTAAGGCTCGCGCTTAAGAAATACATTATCAAGGACTCAGCATGGTTATTGACCGTGCTGGGTCTTTTACTTTTTGTGGCTTGTCAACCGGCTGATGAATCATCGGCGGACAAGCTGAACTCTCTTTCATATGCCTTTCACTATCGTTCGCTCGACTCGACAGCGTATTATGCGCGTCAGATTCCTTCTGATGCTGAGGCGCTTAATAATCTGGCCTTCGTTTCGATTTCCCGAATGCGTTACGATGAGGCTGAACAATTGCTTGATAGTGTTACCAAGCTTACTGATAACCAAATAGAACTTCTGGTAAGCTATGTGCAGCAGATGAGACTTTGCCAGCGACGTTCATATAATCGTGACTTCTATGATTATCGTGAGCGGGCGCTTAAGGCTATCAAGCGTATTGATGAAGAACGTTCGCAACTAACCGAACGTCAGCGCCGTCGTTTGGACTATGCTGAGAGTGAATTTGCAATCGTTACCTCTACCTACTATTATTATGTGGGATTGGAACAGAAGTCTGTAGATGCTTTGTTGGAGTGTTCTTCTATCGTGGAACGTGATACGGCTCAATGGCTCAATTATTTATATAATATAGGTGCAGGAGGAATTATACAGGGCGGCACGCAAGCTGACGTGTATCAACAGGAGTTTGACTGTCTGATTCGCTGTCTGCTGATGGCTCGTCAGTATGATTATCCCTATTTCGAAGCTAATGCTCTTGAGGCTTTAGCAGAGCATTTCCTTCAGCCGGACAATAGGGAACGGCTGATGAAGGACAATCCCTCGTCGATGAGATACATTACTTATGATAACGTTTCGGAAAATGAGTTGCCTGCTCAATTAGCCAATGAAGCACTTCGCATTTTCCAAGAGTTAGGTGATGTTTATCAGACGGCAGGTGCCTATCGAACACTGGCTGCCTGCTCGCGTGTCCAAGCAAATTATTCGGAAGCACTTTTCTATTTGGAACAGGCTCTTAGCGATACTCTGATTAATCAGGCTCCGGATCTCGTCGCCAGTATTCGTGAAGAGCTTAGTGTCGTCTATGCTGCCATTGACGACAAGTATAATAGCGATCTCAATCGTAATCTTTATCTGGACTTGCAAGAACAGACTCGTCAGGACCGTTCGTTGGAAGCCCGTGCGTTCCAATTGGAAGATGCGGTGTCGAGGTTAAATGTATTGCTCATTGGTATTATCATCATCTTGATACTTTCGTTGGTGGTGTTGAGGGTCCTTTATGTCTTTTATAAGCGGAGAGAACAACGTCGAGAGCAGATTGATGAACTTGACGAATTGCAGGAAGAGCTCGAAGAACGCTATGCTGTTTGCAAGCAGAAGAAACGCGATGGTGAGCGTCGTAATCTTGAACAGCGGGCAAAGGTGTCAATGGTAAATGCGATTACACCGCTTATCGACCGTATGCTTCATGATGTGAAAGCTCTTGTTAAGATGCCTGCAACTGACGATAAGGGGAGTCGTGAGGTTGCCGACCAGCGACTACAATATATTTGTGAACTTGTTGAGCAGATTGACTCGCAGAATCATGTGCTTACTGAGTGGATTCAGTTAAGACAGGGAGATTTGTCGCTGCATATTGAGACTTTCCCTTTGCAACCTCTCTTCGAACTTATTGAGAAGGGACAGCGTTCTTTCGCTTTAAAAGGTCTCTCACTCTCGATCGTTCCTACAACAGCGTGTGTGAAAGCGGATCGCGTACTCACCATATTCATGCTGAACACCATTGCTGATAATGCCCGCAAGTTTACGCCCGAGGGAGGCTCTGTGACCATTTCGGCTAAGGAAGAATCCAACTTCGTGGAGATTAGTGTGACTGATACTGGTAAGGGAATGAGTGCTGATGATGCTGCTCATTTGTTTGACAGGAAGCCCTTTACTGTCCAGTCGAATCATGGATTCGGGCTGCTCAACTGTAAGGGTATCATCGAAAAATATCGTAAGACTAGTCGTATCTTTGATGTCTGTCGTCTCGATGTTGAGAGTAGGTTGGGAGAGGGAAGCCGTTTCTTCTTCCGACTACCTAAGGGCCTCTCTTGTCTATTAGCGGCACTGAGTTTTTCTGTGTCGGCTTTGGCCAATGGAGAACAGCCTTCCGAAGATTATAATATAGAGAGTACGAGAAGTGAGGTGATACTTCAAATGGTCAGCAATTATGCTGATTCGGCGTATTTCTCGAATATTGCGGGTACTTTCGATCGCACGATTCTATTTGCTGATTCTAGTCTTCATTATCTGAACGTCTATTATCGTCAGAAGGTGAAGAACGGTACTGACACACTGACGCTCTTTGATCCTTCGCTTGCCTCCATTCCGGAAATCGTTTGGCTTCACTCAGGTGTTCCCGTTAACTATGACATCCTTTTAAGTGTTCGTAATGAGGTTGCCGTTGCTTCTTTGGCTCTTCATGAATGGCATCTTTATAATTTCAATAATCGTATCTATACGTCGTTGTTCAAGGAGATGTCGGCCGATACGACACTTGATGACTATTGCCGGCGTATGCAGCAGTTGAAGTCCAACATGACCATTGCTATCATGCTGATGGTCCTCCTGCTATTGGTATTGGTGATTGCAATTGTGTGGCAGATCGTCCATATGACGGGAAAGAGAGCGGTGCTCTATCAAAAGCGTCAGGATAATCTGGAGATGTTGGGCGATGAAATCCGTAGGGTCGCTGCCGAGGAAGAGCGCCTTCACATTGTGAACCAAGTGCTTGAAAACTGTTTGTCGGCTCTTAAGCACGAAACGATGTACTATCCCAGCCGTATCCGTCAGTTGGTCGATACTCGTCAGATTGAGGCATTGCCTGAGGTCGTTGGCTATTATCGTGAACTCTATGGCCTGCTTAGTGAACAGGCTAATATGCAGCTACAGTCTGTCCGACTCAATCTTTCCCGCCTTGATCATGATATTCTTGGTGATGAGAATATGATTGGCTATCTTTTCGATATTATCCGTCGACAGCATCCTTCGAAAAAGATTGAGGTGGAATACTGTCAGAAGGATGATGTCTATATGGAGTGTAGAGTGGCAATGCCGTCATCTGTTGATATTGGATTCGATTCATGTATCGAACATATCCCTTACCTATTGTGTAAACAGATTGTCAGAGACCATAGTGAGGCAACAGGACGCCGTGCATGCGGCATCTGGACTGAGCCTGCTGAGAATAAAACAGATATAGTAATAATTTTACCAAGATACTTATGCAGAACTTCAAAGTAATCATTGTTGAAGATGTACCCTTGGAACTGAAAGGCACTGAGGGAATAGTAAGAAACGAAATACCTGAGGCTGAAGTTATCGGTACTGCTGATAGTGAACCCGCCTATTGGAAGTTGCTGAAGCAGCAGGTTCCTGATCTCGTTCTCCTTGACCTCGGATTAGGCGGTTCGACAACTGTTGGCGTTGAGTTATGCCGTCATACAAAAGAATCGCATCCAGGGGTGAGAATCCTTATCTTCACAGGTGAAATCCTCAATGAGAAACTGTGGGTCGATGTGCTTGATGCTGGTGCTGATGGCATCATCCTGAAGACGGGCGAACTGCTTACTCGTCGCGATGTGATGGCGGTTATGGATGGCAAACAACTTGTGTTCAACGAACCAATATTGCGCAAGATCGTGGAGCGTTTCAAGAAGAGCGTCAGCTCACAGATATCCAAACAAGAATCGCTTGTAAACTATGAGATCGATGAGTACGACGAGCGTTTGTTACGCCATCTTGCCCTTGGTTACACGAAGGACCAGATTGCCCAATTACGTGGTATGCCCTTTGGCGTGAAGAGCCTGGAGAAACGACAGAACGAATTGGTACAGAAACTGTTCCCTGAGGGTAGTAGTGGTATTAATGCAACCCGTCTGGTAGTTCGTGCTCTTGAACTCCATATCATTGATATTGATAATCTTGAAGCCGACGATGAATAAACTCCTTCCGACTGTTGTAACGCTTTTGGTGATAGCCGAGATACTGCTTGCACTGATCTCGTGGCTGATGTCTGCGATGATGTCAGGTAGTACGCAGTCGCTGTTGTCAAGCGAAGGGATACGTTGGTTCTTGGGTGACTTCAATACAATCTTGCTCTCTCCTGTACTGGTATGGATATTATTGTTGTCGATGTCTTTTGGATGTCTTTATCGTAGTCATATCCTTACAGTTGCCAAGAGCTATCAGGAACGGGTAGGGCGTCGAGGGGCTATTTTGGTTCTTTTCGTCTATGTGATGATTCTCATTTCGCTCACGGCGATGCCTCATGCTATTTTACTATCGGCTACAGGACGTCTGTTCCCTTCTCCGTTTAGTAATGCTTTCGTCCCGTTGCTCGCTTTTGGGATCTTGATGATGTCCGTTGTCTACGGCTTTCTTGCACGCACCTTTACTTCCCTGTCAGCTGTCTGTGAAGCCATGTGTTTCGGTATTATCAAAGGTTCCCCATTGTTGGTTGTTTATGTGTTCCTTGCTCAGTTTATCGAATCCCTGCGTTTTGTCTTCTTACTTTAAAGTATTATTACGATAATTCCAAATTCCTAAATACCTAAATTAAATGAAAAAGTCAATCATTTCCACCTTGTTCCTGTTTGTTGCCATGTTAGGCAATTCACAAGTGTACCTTAATCCCAACGCACCGATTGAAGATAGAATCAACGATGCTTTAAGTCGTATGACTACGCATGAGAAGATTGCTTTGCTGCATGCGCAGAGTAAGTTTACGAGTGCTGGTGTTCCTCGATTGGGCATTCGTCAACTGAATATGGACGACGGCCCTCATGGCGTGAGGGAAGAGTTGCTTTGGAACTCGTGGAGTCCTGCGAAATGGACTAATGACTATGTTGTTGCCTTTCCTTCGTTGACTTGTCTGGCTGCAACATGGAATACACAGTTATCGGCTGATTACGGAAAGGCCGTCAGTGAGGAGTTCGCTTTCAGAGGCAAGGACGTGATGTTAGGACCTGGCGTGAATATTCAGCGTACTCCGCTCAATGGACGTGCCTTTGAATATATGGGTGAAGACCCGATGCTGGCAGCTCAGACGGTGGTTCCGTATATTATCTCAGCACAGAAGAATGGTGTTGCTTGTTGTTTGAAGCATTTCGTACTCAACGATCAGGAGACCGACCGTTTTGGCGTTAATGTCAATATCTCTGAGCGTGCCATGCGTGAGATCTATCTTTATCCTTTCTGGAAAGCTGCCGAGAAAGCCCATGTGTGGACGATGATGGGTTCATATAATCTGTGGCAGAACGTTCATTGTTGTCATAATGATCAGCTCCTTAATGGTATCCTGAAGAAGGAATGGAACTGGGATGGTGCTTTGGTGAGCGACTGGGGTGGAACTACTAATAGTCAGGAAGCTATCTATGGAGGCTTGGACATCGAGATGGGAACCTATACGGATGGCAAATTGAGAGAGGCGGAGTTCACTTATGATGACTACTATCTTGCCCGTCCTTTTGAGAAAATGATTGAGGAGGGTAAGGTGCCCATGTCGGTACTTGATGAAAAGGCTCGTCGCGTATTGCGTGTCATTTTCCGTACGAGCATGAATCCGAAGAAAGCAATCGGATCGCAATGTTCCGAGGCCCATTATGATGTGTGCCGACAGATAGGCGAGGAGGGTATTGTGATGTTGAAAAATGCCAGTGTACTTCCTCTTGATTTTTCAAATTACAAGAATGTGCTTGTCGTTGGTGAGAATGCCACCCGCTCCCTTACCCAAGGTGGTGGATCATCGGAATTGAAGACACTTCGTGATGTAACTCCATTGGAGGCTATTACTGAAGCTTTTCAACAGAAGAATTCTGTAAATAACTCATTTGTAGTTAATTATGCTCAAGGATATTCTTCTGGCCGTGCGCTGTATGACCATGTCGATAAGGTCGATGCAGCTTTGAATGATCGCTTGAAAGCTGAAGCATTGGAGAAAGCTAAAGAGGCAGATTTGATTATCTTTATTGGTGGACTGAATAAGAATCATAAGCAGGACTGTGAGAATGGTGACCGTGCGGGTTATGACCTCTCGTTTGGCCAGAATGAGCTCATCAGTGAGTTAGCAGATATAGCTTCACAGAAAGGAAGGAGTAAGAGCAATATTGTTGTCGTTATGTTTGGTGGCAATCCTTATGCGATGCCTTGGCTGTCAAAGATATCTGCTCTTCTGCATTGTTGGTATCTTGGTAGCGAGTCGGGTACCGCTCTTGCCAATGTCCTGACAGGCAAGACTTGTCCAAGTGGTAAACTCCCTGTTACCTTCGCGCGTTCCTACGAGGATTATCCTTATGTGAAATTCGGACGTGAGGCTTATCCAGGCATTCCCAATAAAGAACTTCTCAACAATCCGAAAGCGCGTGGCAGTCAGGTGTACTATAAAGAGGATGTGTTCATGGGTTATCGTGGTTTTGAGCGTAACAAAACCAAGGCGCTGTTCCCCTTTGGCTTCGGTCTGAGCTATACCACTTTTGCCTATTCTAAGCCTGTTCTGACTGTTGTAGGCGATTCTGTCGTTGTGGAAACAACAATCACCAATACTGGTGCTGTGACAGGTAAAGAGATTGCCCAAGTGTATGTCTCTGCTCCCAAGAACAAGAATGTTGACCGTCCGCTGAAGGAATTGAAGGCTTTTGGAAAGACTCGTCTGTTGAAGCCGGGCGAAAGTGATACATTGCGTATGTCGGTGGCACTTGCCGACCTTTCCTATTGGGATGAATCTACCCATCAATGGACTACCGATGCAGGTGTGTATACCTTCTTGGTAGGTGCTAGTAGTGCCGATATCAAGGGCAAGGTCACTTTTTCATTTACATAACCGTATCTTTGAACTGCGCCGAAGGTGCTAGTATCTGGAAATGAAAAGAAAAACATGTTTTCCTTTTGCATTTCGCTCACTTATTCGTACCTTTGTACCCCAAATGATATAAAGAAAAAGGAAGATGAACAGTTTATTTAGACGTTTTTTTACCCTTATACTTCTCCTTGCTGTCATGCAAGTGTGTGATGCTCAGAATACTACGAAGTTCCGTGAAGTTCATAAGGTGAAGAAGTTGGAGACCATCTACAGCATCTGTCGTCAGTATGAAATCTCACAAGAGGAACTTGAGGCTGCCAATCCAGACATGATGAAGGCAGGCTTCAGATTGAAGAAAGGTGCTAAGTTGAATATTCCTTTCTCTAGTCGTACTACGGCTGTTTCATCATCAACTGTTCAAACTGCAAAAGCTTCCGCCAATGAAGTTGTCGATGATGTGCGCAAACGTGCTGTTCGTCTTGGTGTTATGCTTCCTCTTCATGATGTCAATGGTGATGGCCGTCGCATGGTAGAATACTACCGTGGCGTATTGATGGCTTGTGACAGTCTGAAGAAACTGGGTATTGCTACTGATGTCTATGCGTGGAATTTGCCAGAGGATGGCAATGTGAAGCAGATACTTGCTGACCCAAATGCCGAAAAGCTCGATCTCATTATCGGTCCGCTCTATTCTACTCAGGTTCATGAACTATCGAAGTTCGTCGAGAAGCATGATATTCGTATGGTGATTCCTTTCTCCATCAATGCTCCTGATCTTTATTCTAATCGTAAGATTTTCCAAGTCTATCAGAATGCCAATGAGCTGAACGATGCTACTGTGCGTCGTTTCTGTGATTGGTTCAAGGACTATCATCCCGTCATTGTTGATTGTGGCGATTCTACCAGCACGAAAGGACTCTTCACGACCCTTCTGCGTCGCTCACTCGACCAACGTGGTATTACCTATAGTCTGACGAGTCTTAAGAAATCCTCCGATGATGACTTCAAACGCGCTTTCGAGCTCAGCAAGAAGAATGTGGTGGTGCTCAATACAGCACGCTCACCTGAACTGCTTGCAACATTTGGCCGTCTCAGCGCTATCTCGACTGCAAATCCGGATATTCATATTGCTATGTTCGGCTATACCGATTGGATGATGTATGCAGCCCATCAGCTCGACAATTTCCATAAGTATAATGTTTATCTTCCTTCACCGTTCTATACTAATCTTCTTTCCTCGGCCACTGAGCGTTTGCAGCAGAAGTACAGATGGAATTTCCATCAGGATATGATGCAGTCGCTGCCCCGTTTCGCACTTACAGGATTCGATCATGCCTATTTCTTTGTTCAGGGATTGCACAAGTATGGTAAGAACTTCGATGGTACGGCAGGCAGTCTGAATATCCAACCCGTACAGACACCTTTGAAGTTTGAGCGTGTGGGCAATGGTGGTATGCAGAACCGTGCATATATGTTCATCCACTATATGCCTGAGCATAAGATTGAATCGGTGAACTATTAATGCATTTATGAATAATCGTATATACATCTTTCATTCCATACTTCTCGCGTTTTGTCTCTTTCTGGGCCTTTTGTTTAGTAATCCAGTCAAGGCTCAGGTGGGTGAGTATCGCAATGAATTAGCCATTGGTGGTGGCGCCGGCTACCTGCTCAGTCAGGTAGGATTCATGCCTGAGGTGCCCCAGAAGCAGTTCGATGGTCTGATAGCAGGTATAGCAGCACGATACACCTGTGAGAAATATTTTAGCAGCATCTGCGCCGTGACCGCTGAGGTCAACTGGGCTAAGGTGGGATGGATGGAGGATATCCTGACTCCCAATGATGAGCCTGTCATCAATGCTTATACTGGAAGACCTGAGAAATACGAGCGTTCCATCTATTATATTCAGGTGCCAGTCTTTGCTCGCATGGGATGGGGACGAGAGCGTAAGGGCTTTCAGTTCTTTGTTCAGGCTGGTCCACAAGTAGGATTCTATCTGGGTGAGGACACCAAGTCTAATTTTGAGTTCTCTCAGCGCAACCAGGCTGCGCGTACCTCGAAGATTGTGGCTCAGGACACGATGTCTGTTCAGCGTAACGTCGATTATGGTATTGCGGGTGGTATAGGTGTGGAATATTCCCATCGCAAGGCCGGTCACTTCCTTCTGGAAGCACGCTACTATTATGGCTTGGGCGATATCTATCGCAACTCCAAACGTGATTATTTCGGTCGCTCCAATCTCACGAATATCGTTGTGAAGCTGACGTATTTCTTCGATTTGGTGAAGACAGACAATCCAAAGATCAAATAAACAGTAAACTCTAAACGGTAAACTGTAAACAGTAAACGATAATCAGTAAACAATAACAATAAAAAATCAATTACAGTAATGTTCGAAAATCAACCGAAAGGACTTTATGCGCTGGCACTTGCCAATACAGGTGAGCGCTTTGGCTACTACACGATGTTGGCCGTTTTCGCTTTGTTTCTAAGAGCTAACTATGGCCTGGATGCCGGTTGGGCAGGCGAGATCTATAGTGATTTCCTCATGCTCGTTTATTTCTTCCCCCTGATAGGTGGTTGGATGGCTGATAAGTTCGGCTTTGGCAAAATGGTGACTTGGGGCATCATGATTATGTTTGCAGGCTATCTGTTGCTCTCAGTGCCTCTTGGAGGCGATACAGTCGCCCTTGTTGTGATGTTGGCAGCTTTGCTGTTTATAGGCTTTGGAACTGGTATGTTCAAGGGCAACCTGCAGGTAATGGTGGGTGACCTCTATAATGATCCTAAGTATGCCGACAAGCGTGATTCCGGTTTCTCTATTTTCTATATGGCTATCAACATTGGTGCCCTGTTTGCACCTACAGTAGCTGTTAAAATCATGGAGTGGGCTCAGACCGAACTGGGTGTTAGTGTCAACGATAGTTATCACTTTGCCTTTGCTGTTGCATGTGCATCGCTCATTCTTTCAATAGCGATCTATTACCTTTCACGTCCCACCTTCCGTCATGTTGAGGGCGGCACTAAGAAAACTGCTGCAGCAGCCGAGACTGATACGTTGTCACCTCAGGAGACCAAAGACCGACTCATCGCTTTGGGTCTTGTCTTTGCAGTTGTCATCTTCTTCTGGATGGCATTCCATCAGAATGGTCTTTCGCTGACCTATTTCGCCGATGAGTTTACGGCTCAGAGTTCAACAGGCATTGAGGGAATGGCTTTCAACGTGTGGAACCTCGTAGCTGTTATCTTCATTGTTTATGCAGGCTTCTCGTTCTTCCAGAGTAAGAGCGGCAAGACGAAGGTTATCTCTGCCTTGGTTATCTTGGCAGCTATCGCTTTCCTTGTGTTCAGCTATTCTGTTCAGGAAGATGTAATCAAGGTAAGTGCTCCTATCTTCCAACAGTTCAATCCCTTCTATGTAGTTGCTCTTACGCCTGTATCGCTGGCTCTGTTCGGCTGGTTGGCATCTAAGGGTAAGGAACCCTCGGCTCCTCGCAAGATCGCCTATGGTATGTTGGTGGCTGGTGTCGCTTTCTGTGTGATGGCTTTCTTCTCATTCGGTCTTCCTTTGCCTCAGACGGCTCCTGGTCCTGATGGCAGTCCTGTAGCTGTCCATGTAGCCGACGTGTCACCTAACCTGCTTATTGGTACCTATCTCATTCTGACCTTTGCTGAGCTACTGCTTTCACCCATGGGCATTTCGTTTGTCTCGAAGGTGGCTCCTCCACAGTATAAGGGTGCCTGCATGGGCGGATGGTTCGTATCGACCGCTTTGGGTAACAAGCTTGTCAGCGTGAGTGCCTACCTCTGGGGCGGACTGCCTCTGTGGTTGGTATGGAGCGTGTTCATCGTGCTCTGTCTGCTGTCAGCCGCCTTCATGTTCTCTGTCATGAAGCGTCTCGAAAAAGTTTGCTAATCATTCTTTACCCTTCACTTTTCAATTATGATTGACAACGCATTAAATATCTATCTCGACGAAATCGGTCGCACCTCGCTCCTCTCTGAGGACGAGGAGCGACGCTTGTCGACTCGTATTCAGGCTGGCGATGAGCGAGCACTCAATAAGCTCATTGAGGCCAACCTGCGTTTTGTGGTGGCCATTGCCCGTCAGTATCAGGGCAAGGGATTGTCAATGGACGATTTGGTGAGTGAAGGAAATATTGGCTTGATGAAGGCTGCGTCGAAGTTCGACGGCAGCCGTGGGCTGCGCTTTGTCAACTATGCTGTCGTCTTCGTGCGCCAGCAAATTGAGAAAGCATTGAAGATGGAAAGTTCGGAGCAGCGTGTTGAGAATGCGAAGGATGGTCAGTCTCGTTCGGTCGATGCCCCCTTGGGCGGTCGTGCAAATATGAGTCTGCTTTCCGTGTTGGCCGATGCCAATGCTCCTTTAGCCGACGAACGCGTATATAGCTCTGCCGTTGCAGCAGCCGTTGAGTATGCACTTCAGTCGCTCAATCCTCGTGAACAGCAGGTGATTACCGCCTATTTCGGTATCAATCAGGATCATCTGACAATGGCTGAGATTGCCGATGACATGCAACTCAAGCGCGAACGTGTTCGTCAAATCCGCAACGGTGCCATTCGTCATTTGAAGAAGGCATATAAGCAGCGACTTGCAGAGTTGCGGAAGTAATCCGGATATTTATCTTTTCTTGACTGCAATGCACTCCATTTCGATGAGCCAACCAGCTCGACAAACGGGGGCATGAACAATAACGCAAGGCTTTTCAGGGAAACGTTCCTTGAAGAGCCTGCTTACTATTTTATAGTCGGAGATATCGCGTAGATAAACAATCATCATACCTACATGCTCGTATGTGCATTCAGCTTCGTTGAGCAATGCCTCAACGTTCTCCCACATGCGATGCGTTTGTTTCACGATATCCTTCGGGTGTTCAATCTGTCCCTTGTTGTTGATGCTGGCAGTACCTGAGATAAACACCTCTCTGCGGTCGTCATAATCAACGTAGGTGCCGCGCTCGAAACTGACACCGTAATCGCTTGTACGATTCAGGTGGGTGGGGGCATATAGATAATGAACCTGTTCGGGCTGAATACCATCGATGGCATAGTTGTCCATCTGTGTGAGCACCTGCGCATCCTGCTGTCGGCCACCGATGCCTGTTGAGGCGATGAAGTGCGTCTGCTCAGTCAGTCCTTGGGTGAAGAACACTTGGTTGCGGGCTCTCACTACGCCTCCGTAGTTCAGGTCAACATCGTTTACAAAAAGCCACGTGCGAATGCAGTTGTCTTTCAGCGTGCAGCCCTCTTGAGCCAGTTGCATGATATATTCGTTGAACAGCAGGCGTGTCTGATATTCTGAGTTTGTTGCTGTATTATGTGCACTGCCGTTCCACAGGTGACGATAGTTGTCGTGACGCACTTCGTAGAGTCCGCTGGGGAGCAGTTGGGTGGTGACGCCCGTCATCAAGTAGGCCCACATGGCAATCTTCGTGCCATCGAGCGGTGCCTGTTCGATGATGCTTTTTGCGCAGTCGCTTGTGTCGGCCATCAGCACATCGTCGGCCTGATTAGCCGCATCGCTCAGGAAATAGCGCTTAAACACTGCCGTCGTACCTTTCAATTCATTTTCCAGTATTTCTCTGAAGGCATCGAGTACAGCATCCATTTGCTGTTGGAAACTGCTCTCCTCGTTTGTGGCGTGAATCATTAGATGATATTCACTGATGCCTTCCTGCTGTTCGAATCCAAAGATTTCTGTTCGCGTCTTTTCTTGTAAGATTGTTTTGTTCATTTCGTTTTTTCTTTCGGGCGACAAAGTTACATAAAAACGAGAGAAATGCAAAAGAAAAGCCCGCTTTTCTTTGCATTTCCGAGTGCTAAGTAGTTTCGGCTAAGCCAAAGTTACTCTTATTCATCGATGTCCTCAGACAATAGAATCAGAAACCAAACGTTATAGTCATATAAGTATAAAATTAATAATGTGATAAAACTGATAATATTTGATTTCGACGGAACGCTGGGAGATACCCGACGGAATATCGTCTTAACCATGCAGATGACCATCAAGGAACTGCAACTGCCCAGTCGTAGTGAAGACCAGTGTGCCTCAACCATCGGCCTGCCGCTGGCAGGATGCTTCAGGACACTGTTTCCTGATATTCAGGATGCTTTCATCACTCGTTGTGCTGAGACCTATCGAAGACTCTTCAATGAGAATCTCAAGAATTTCATGCCTGCCGCTTTCCCAGGTGTCATCGATACCTTGCAAATGCTTAAGAAGATGGGGTTCACGCTAACTATCGCCTCCTCACGTTCCCCCAATTCACTTGTGGAGCTCACTCGTAATATGGGCATCGCTGACGATATCTCATACCTGATTGGTGCAGATGATGTCAAGGAGGCAAAGCCCAAGCCCGAACCAGTACTGAACACCCTTGCCGCCATGCAGTTTGAAGCCTGTCAGGCATTGGTAGTCGGTGATATGTCCGTAGATATTCTGATGGGAGCTAACGCAGGAACGAAGACCTGTGGTGTGACTTGGGGAAACGGCACCAGAGCAGAACTCGAAGAGGCTGGGGCAGACTTTATTATTGACAAGATGCAGGATATTATCGAGATTGTCAGTAAACTCTCTTAGATTACCGAAGGTAGGTTTAGGGTAGGTGTTAGGTACCTGTTTGGAAAAGACCTACCCTCTGTGAAAGCCTTTGTGTATCGATGTTTCAGACCTGTCAAGGTAGGTGGTAGGTTGTTTTGCGAAAAAGGCTTTTTCGGATAGCGTTTGACGTATTCACTTGAAGAAAATCCTGGGAACGCTCGAAGTGAATCCTGAGAATGCTCGAAGCGTTTCAATGGTTTGTTATCAACGTTTCAATGGATCGTTATTGACGTTCCATTGAGATGATGTCGACGTTCCATTGGAACGTTATTGACCTTTCAGTCGTTTCTCATTGAGAAACCATTGAAATGTCATTGAGAAACCACTGAGATCTCATTGAGAAACCATTGAAATGTCATTGAGAAACCATTGAGTTGTCGAGCGACTTCACAATTTCCAGACTTTAATCTAAAATCTGAACATTTTGCTGCTTTCTGCATTTTGTTATCAAAACTTTTCGTACTTTTGCACTTCGATTCAATAAACTCTATGGTCTCTATTGTGTTTCTGTTGATCCGATAACAACCCTAACCGGAATCAAAAAACATGGCCAATAATAGCGATATGCCCTTCAAAAGTATTTTCGACAGGAAACCAAGTGGTAGGCTCTTTGGTTCTATCAAAAATCGGAAAATGATAAAAGTAGAAATAAGGAAAATATATAATATAAATCATATGAAAGCAAAACTTTTCATTCTTGCATTGATGCTTATGACAAGTATAAGTTCGTTTGCACAATCCTCAAACACTCCGAAAAGTAACGGATGGAACACAATCTATCTGCAGTGGAATCCTAGTTCCTTTGTCCCAGACAAAGGAAGCTCGGAGAACTTTACCGGCTTAAGCGTGGGCTACAACAGGGCTATTAGCATCTCACCAAGTCTGCCTCTCTACTTTGAAGTAGGATTGGGTGCACAGTATTCTTTTTGCACTAACGATATCACTGAGGATGTAGCGAATGAATTGGGGGTAACTACGGTTACTGTAGTCGAACTTTTCAGACCAGAAGAAAAAGTGAAAATGTTTTCCGCTAAACTTCCCATTAGTTTGGCATACGCTTTTCGCATTCCCGAAACAACGCTTAGCCTTATTCCATATGTTGGTCTTGATATGCGCCTTAACATTATGGGTAAGGCTAGTTTGAATTATAATTTGACTCCTCTCGGCAGGACTCGATTGCTGCAAAGCGGTGCTTCGTTAATGGAGATAAACGAAACGTTTAAAGATAGAGATTATGACCTCTTTGACAAGAATGATATGGGTAGTGATGCTGCAACATGGAACCGTTTTCAAGTAGGTTGGCATATTGGAATCAATGCTTGTATGGATGATAAAGTGATTATTGGTGCTTCATATGGCACTGACTTCTCAGAGATTGCCGAAAAGGTTAAAATCCACACGACTTCACTCACTTTGGGGTACTGCTTCTAGGCTAATTATTCACAGGGAGACAAAATTATGAAGATAGTAATACTTGATGGCTATACGGCTAATCCGCGAGATCTCTCGTGGGGAGCTTTGGAAGAGATTGGGGAGTTGACAGTGTACGACCGCACGCGACCTGAAGAGGTGGTGCTGCGGGCAAAGGATGCGGACATCGTGCTGACAAACAAGGTGTGTCTGCGAGGGCAGGAGATGGAACAGTTACCCAAGTTGAAGTATATCGGAGTGCTGGCAACAGGGTATAATGTGGTGGACTTGGAGGCTGCTAAGGCACATGGCATCACGGTGACAAACGTTCCTGCCTACAGTACGGAGAGCGTAGCTCAGATGGTGTTCGCTCATCTGCTGACCGTCACTAACCGAACGGAACACTATGCTACACTCAATCGCGAGGGCAAATGGACGGCAAGTCTCGATTTTTGTTATTGGGACACGGAGCTGACTGAGTTGGCTGGTAAGACCTTTGGCATCGTGGGACTTGGTAATATCGGACAACGGGTGGCTGCAATCGCTCTGGCTTTCGGCATGAAGGTGGTGGCCTATACCAGTAAGTGTGCTGATGAACTGCCATCGGGTATTGAGAAACGAACGATGGACGATTTGCTGAGGGAGAGTGATGTGGTGAGCTTGCACTGTCCGCTTGCTCCTGACACCCATCATTTGATGAACAGTCAGAGACTTCAGCTGATGAAGCCATCGGCTATTCTCATCAATACGGGGCGTGGCCCGTTGGTCAACGATCAGGACGTAGCAGATGCGTTGAAAGCCCAACGGTTGAGAGCCTATTGTGCTGACGTGTTGACTGAGGAACCGCCCAGAGCTGACAATCCACTCATAGCTTGCGAGCATGCATTTTTCACGCCACATGTAGCCTGGGCTACCAAGGAGGCCAGGACGCGTCTGATAGATGTGGCTATTGAAAACGTAAGGGCATTCGTTGTAGGGAAGCCTGTGAACGTAGTAAGTTGATGTGAAGACGAAAAACGAGGGTGTGCCAATTGGCACACCCTCATTTATTGTACTACTATACTTTATTGTTACAGTTCTATGTCGACTGGCGTTCCTGTCATTGCATGGAACTCTTCCACATCGGCAGGTGTAAGTCCGTTGTCGACAGCCTCTTGCATGTACTCTTCCCATGTAGGCGTAGTGTTGAGGAACTTCCGCTTGAAGTAGTCGCGCTTAATGTATGACATGAAGTAATATTGCTCGGCACTTGGTTCAATATCCATAGCTGCCTGTATGTCCTCCATGATCTTGTCTATTTCAGGACGGTTCAGCAAGAATGGCTTCTTGCCTTTCAGACGCGCAACTGCAGTATAGAAGAATGGGGTGGCATCGTCAAAATTCTCAGCTTGAGCCTTTTCAAGATACTCAATGGCTTGGTCATATTTCCTCAATTTAAGGAAGCACAGGCCAATAGATGTGTTAAGGTCCTTGCTGTCAGGGTGCTCTTCTGCGGCAGAACGATAATTGGCCATGTACTTATTGACTTGTGGCGTTGACATCGCTGCGAGATTCTTGAACGACTTGATAAGAATGTCGCTTCCGCAATATTCACACTGTTTGGTCTGAGTAGTGATACTTGCTCCACAACTGGGGCATTTCATTGAGATTATTTCCATAAATTCTTATTTGATAGTGACATTATTGGTTTTCAGTCTCTGCACGTCTTCTATGGCACGTTCAATAA
>Ga0265298_10004690_pt1 | contig 17367 bp, 17 predicted proteins | sample AusTroGonzalo_MG_3_FD_193486 | JGI IMG/M metagenome (GOLD analysis project Ga0265298, IMG submission 193486) | Bovine rumen microbial communities from tropical cattle in Woodstock, Queensland, Australia - Gonzalo_01 | ecosystem: Host-associated > Mammals > Digestive system > Stomach > Rumen ... | reverse complement strand
CCGGCAGTAGCCGTTCTCATAGCCCATCTGGGGCTGGAGGAAATGTTCAAAGTCCGTGGACGGGCGCAGCACCCCGTTGGGGCAGGCGCTCACGCAGAGCTGGCAGGCGGTGCAATGGTCGTAGAAGGACTTGACGCTTTGTGCGCCGGGCGGCACCAGGCGGGTGCCGCGCTGGGGCGCCTCCTTGGGCAGCACGTCGGCGAGTCCGCCCTGCGCGTGCTGGGCCTGGGCGGCCAGGGCCGTACCCACAAGCGCCGTCGTGGCCATGAACGCCCGGCGGCCGGTGTCGGCTGTCTCTTCCTTCTTGGCAGCGCCTCCGTCATTTGCCGGCTTGACCGGCGAAGCTCCCTTCAATCCCACGAAACGATATTTCAGTCCCTTCTCCGTGCAGCGCTCCATGCAGTCGAAGCACGCCACGCAGCGGGAGTAGTCGATCTTGCCGTTCTTATAGTCGATGCAGGAGGCCTTGCAGCCCCGCTCGCAGCGGCCGCACTGGGTGCACTTGGTCGTATCGATGGTCGGGCGGAAAAGCGCGAAGCGGCTCACCAGGCTGAGCGTCGTGCCGACGGGACAGATGGTGTTGCAGTATTCGCGGCCCCAGAACCAGGCGCAGCAGGCGATGAAAACCAGCGTGACCAGGCCCGTGATCAGCAGCGGCAGGGCGACGGAACCGGAGACCAGGCCGACGACGCTGCGCACCACGCGTCCGTAGGCGCTGTACGGCGCCACGAGGGCGATGAGCATCTGGCCGCTGGCAAAAAGGGACACCAGCGACAGGACCAGGAAGCCGTAGCGCGCCCAGCTGTGCTCCGGCACGTACTCGTACGCGAAATGTTTGATGAGGTTCTTCGCTTCCGGACCGGGCTTGATGCCCTGTTCTTTCATCTTCTGCAGTTTGCGGACACCCCGGTTGCGCTGCCATTTGCCGATGGTGCGGCGCAGCCAGATGACGACGTCCTGGAAGACGCCCATCGGGCAGATGGTGGAGCAGTAGACGCGTCCGAAGAGGAAGTTGGCCAGCAGGATGACGGCGACCACGACCAGGTTCAGCGCCAGCGCCGAAGGCAGGAACTGAAGCTTGGCCATCCAGCCCCACCAGTTGTGGCCGATGCCCACGAAGAGCAGCGTGATTCCGATGAAGAAGAACGCTGCCAGGGCGATGCGGATTTTACGTAGCATAGTGTGGATAAAAACGGTGTGTTCTGCAAAGTTAGCAGAAAAGATCAAACCGCCAAGCGCTTACGCTTCTTCCGCCGCGTGAAGTTTCTGGCGGCGGGTCTCGGCAGAGTCGTGGCCGAAGAGGAGGCGCGGGCCTTCGGCGGCGCGCCAGGCCTTGCTGTCGAACTGTTCCGGATCCCGCGGGCTCACATACGGTCCCTCGTGATCAATCACAAATGACAGATACGTAATCGGATATCCCTGTTCCAGGAACAGCTGCTCGTAAAACGTCTTCACTTCCCGGACAGCAGGATGAATCGATTCATCCTGCTGTCCGTACAGATCCGTAGTTTGCGAAAGGATCTTCAGGCCGTTGGCCTCGCAGACGGCGCGGGTGTATTCGTGCAGGAAACGGGAGTCGGTCTTGAGGTGGACGATACCGCCGGGCTTCAGGAAGGAGCGGTAGCGCTCCAGGAAGAGGGGCGAGCTGAGGCGGGAATTTTCGCTGCGGTACTGCGGATCGGAGAAGGTCAGCCAGATCTCGGACACCTCGCCGGGCGCAAAGAAAGCGGTGATGAACTCCACGCGCGTCCGCAGGAAAGCCACGTTCGGCAGCGCGTGCTCGGTGGCGTACTTCGCCCCCTTCCACAGGCGCGCGCCCTTGATGTCCACGCCGATATAGTTCCGATCCGGATCCCGCTCCGCCAGCGCCACCGTATACTCCCCCTTTCCGCATCCCAGTTCCAGAACAATTTCGCGCGCAGCCGGATTGCCGGTCTCCCCAGCAAAACCGTGGCCGCCCGTGGCCTCGTGAACGGGAGGGGCCCAGCCGTCAGGCTGGGAGGGATGAGCGCGCAGCGCGAAGTTTTGTCGGGGAGAGCCGGCAACCGGCAAGCAGAAGAAATTGTTCCAATTGCCTTTAATGCTATGGTCGCGGAGGTGGAAATAGCCGTCGGCGAGGAGCTCCTGCGCGGAAGGCTGCAGGAGGCAGGAGAAGGTCTCGTTCTCCGCGAATTTACGTAACTTATCGTGTCCCATTCTGTTTCTTGCAAATGACGCCCAGGCCGAGGAAATCCTCCCCCACACCCACGGGCCGCACACTCAGCTGCCAGCTTCCCGCCTGCGCAGGCACGACCCCGCTGCGGTACAGCTCCTTCGTGCCCCGGGGGTCGATCCGACGCATGTACACCGTCTCCGCGAAAGCCTCGCCCGACGGCGCGAGCCACTGCACCCGCATCTCGACGCCCTCCAGCGGACGGTCCGCGCTCCGGCTGTAGAACCAGACATCGTACGCCGCCGTGGTATCCGGCAGCTCCATCTTATACACATACACCCCGGACCGGGCCTCGTCCCGCCGGACGAAATCCTCAACATCCGCCGTCTCCACGCAGGAGACAAGCGCCAGCGAACAGACCAGCGCCGTCAGCAGCCAGCTCCAGGCCCGCCGCATCATGCTTACTCGGAAGATTTCGGCCCCTTCTGGCCGCCGTCCCTGCCACCGCGGTTCCGGCCGCCCTTGCCGCGGTTCTTGCCGCCGCGGGAGCGCTTGCGCTTGGGCGCATCAAAACGCGAAATGCTGTCGTCGCCGACCGCCGTCACGAACTCCGGCACATTCGGCTCGGGCTCCGAGCGCAGCGACTCCGGCTTCTCGCCGTGGCGGTTCATCTCCAGGATGTCCCACACCTCGGCGGCATCGAGCGGATAGAGATCCGCGTCGGAGGTCTTGTCATACGAGAAATACATCACCTCGCGCAGGATGTCCGTCTTGCGCAGCCAGGCGAGACCGTCCTCGAACTCCAGCGGCCCGTTCACCTTGGGGATGCGGGACTGGGCATCCAGGTAGGTGGCCACCTCATAGTTCAGGCAGCACTTCAGCTTGCCGCACTGGCCCGCCAGTTTCTGCGGGTTGAGCGACAGATCCTGGCAGCGTGCGGCCGCCGTGGAAATGCTCTGGAAAGAAGAAATATAATTCGCGCAGCACAGCTCGCGGCCGCAGATGCCCAGGCCTCCGATGAGGCCGGCTTCCTGCCGCGCGCCGATCTGCTTCATCTCGATGCGGATGCGGAACTCCTCCGCGAACACCTTGATCAGCTGGCGGAAGTCCACACGCCCGTCGGCGATGTAGTAGAAAATGGCCTTGGAACCGTCCCCCTGGAACTCCACGTCGCCGATTTTCATCTCCAGGCCCATCTCGGCGGCGATGCGCCGGGCCTTGATCATCGTGTCCTGCTCGCGGGCGATGGCCTCCTGCCACTTCTCGATATCGCTCTGGCGGGCCTTGCGGTAGATCCGCTTGAACTGCGTCGTCTCCGGGTCGATCCCCCGGCTGCGCATCTGCCGGCCGACGATCGGGCCCTCCAGGGTCACGATGCCGAGGTCCTGGCCCGTCGTGGCTTCCACGATTACCAGGTCGCCCATGCGCACATTTTGCTGGGAATCATTGATATAGAATCCCTTACGCGTATTCTTGAAGCGAACTTCAAACAGCCCCCGGCAGGTGCCGTCGGAAGCCGCCTTCAGCCAGTTGTAGTCTCCCAGCTTGCAGCAGCCGGCCCGGTAGGTACAGTGGGTCTCGCCCGACCCCGGTTCGTGCGTCACCACGCAGCCGCGGAAACAATCGTATTGAATGGTTTCGTTCGTCGTCATATCTGTATATATAAGCGATCGGCCATGTCGGCGAAGAGGATCTTCAGGTTGACATTCCGACCGATCAGGGTCTGTGTCCGGTTCATCACCTCCAGCGCCTGGCGCGGGAAGGTCTTGCGGCATCGGGCGGCCCACTGCCGGGCCTGCGGGGAGATCTCCCCGGCCCCTTCGATGCCCTGCTGCGCCAGGAACACCTGGCGGAAGCGGTCAGCGGCAAAGATACAAAAAGATTTCGCGACTTCGCGCGAAGGCAGCGCGGCCAGCTTCTCCGACACCTCCAGGGCGTCGCCCAGCTTGCGGCCCAGCAACGCGGCCATCAGCTCGTCCAGGAGTTCCGCTTCCGCGAAATCCGGCCCGGCAGCCACGCCGGAGGGACGGACACGGATGCGCTGGCAACGGGACGAGATCGTCGTCAGGACGCGCTCCATCTGGTGCGCGATCAGCAGGAACTGCGTCTGTGCGGGCGGTTCCTCAATCATCTTCAGCAGGCGGTTCGCCGCTTCGGCGTTCAGCCGTTCCGGCAAATAGATCACCACGGCGCGCCAGCCCCCCTCCAGAGCGCTCAGCGACAGCTTTTCCAGCAGGCGTCGCGACTCCGCGACGGCGATCACGGCATTCTTGCCCTCGATGCCCAGCGCGTCAGCGAGCTCCATCTCGCGGAATGCCGGATGCTCGGCGACGAGCTTGCGGAACGGATCCATATACTGCTCGGAGAGCACGCCGGCGGCCGTCGGAAAGACGAAATGCACATCCGGGTGGATCAGTTTCGCGATTTTCCCGCAGGACGGGCACGCGTCGCACGAATCCCCGGACCGGCGGTCCTGGCAGAAGAGATATTGCAGGAAGGCGAGCGCCAGCGGGAAAGCTCCGCCGCCGTCGTCCTCGTGGAAGAGGATGGCGTGCGGGATGCGGCCGGAGTCGACCATGCCGGTCAACGCCTGCTTCACATCTTCATTTCCCTGCAGCTGCGCAAATGTCATACTTCCCGTTTGAGATTGAAACGTGCAATGTGGACGAGCATTTCCTTCGCGGGGCCGTCCGGGAAAATGTCCAGCGCCTGCTCGGCGCGGGCGACCCAGGATTCGAGCCGCCGGTTGGCGAAGGCGATGCCGTCCCGCTCGGCGACGAAGGCGCGGATGGCGTCGCAGTACTCCGGATGGGCCGGGATGTCCCGCACCATCGCGCGGATTTCCGCCTCGCGCGGGGAACCTTCCATGGCACCCAGCAGGGGCAGCGTTATTTTCTGTTCCCTGAGATCCACGCCGACCGGCTTGCCCAGGGCGTCCGTACCGGCGTAGTCCAGGATGTCATCCTTGATCTGGAAGGCCGTGCCGAACGCATCGGCATAGGCCCTGGCCGCCGCCCGTTGCTCAGGTGTAGCCCCGACGGAGACGGCGGCCGTCTCCGCCGCCACGCTGAAGAGCGAAGCGGTCTTGCAGTAGATAATCCGGAGATAATCGTCCTCCGAGGTGTCGACGCTGCTCGCCTTCTCGAGCTGCAGCATTTCTCCCTCGGCGAGGTCGGTCAGCGTGCGCGCGAAAAGCGGAATCACGTCGTTGCGGTGCTCCGAGGCGGAAATGAGCGACACCGCGCGGGCCAGCCAGTAGTCGCCGACCAGCACCGCCGCACTGGGACCGAGCAGCGAGAGCAGCGTGGGACGGCCGCGCCGCTCGGCGCTGTCGTCCGCCACGTCGTCGTGCATCAGGGTGGCGTTGTGCAGCATCTCGGCCGCCGCGGCGAAGCGGCAGCTGTCCTCCGTGGTCGGACCGATCATCCGGGCGACGAGCATGGCGATCGCCGGACGCATCAGCTTGCCCGAGTTGGACAGGATGCGGGTATTGGTGTCCTCCAGCAGCTGCACGTCGGAGTGCAGGCTGGCACGCATCAGTTCCTGAAAATGGATCCAGTCCGCGCCCAGGAAATCGAATACCTCCTTTTGCCTACTCATAACAGTTGCTCCAATTCTTCCACCGTCTCCGGGAAATGGATCAGGGCCCGGGAGGCCTCGTCCATCATGCCCCGCTCGACGTAAAGGTCCAGTTGCTGCTTGAACGGATCATAGAATCCGTCCAGGTTGAACATGACCACCCGGCCGGGGTAGCGGCCAAGCTTGGCCAGGCAATACGTTTCGGCCACCTCGTCCAGGGTCCCGATGCCGCCCGGCAGGGCAATGGCGAGGGTCGTCCCCTCCCGCATCAGGTCCTTGCGCTCCGACATGCGCTCCGTCCAGTAGCACTCCGTCAGGCGGGGATGCTCGAAACCTTTCATGAAACGCGGAAGCACCCCGATCACGCGGACGCCGTACTGCAGGGCTTCGTCGCAGACGTGCCCCATCGTGCCGCGCCAGGATCCTCCCGAAACGATATCATATCCTGCCAAACAAGCTGCGCGGACGATTTGCCGCGCAGCTTGATTGTAAGCCGGATCGATGTCGGAACTGGAAGAGCAATAGATTACTGCCCGTTTGTCCGACATGGCTGACTAGAAGAGAAGCGCTACGGAAGCGGCAATACCGCTGGCCTTGCTGCTGCCGATGGTCGCGGTCGCAGTCGGGATGATATCCTTCAGCTCGACGCCGTACATATCACCCAGGTTCCAGAAGTAGCGGACGGACACCTGGACGTGCTTGATCAGCTCGACACCGGCACCCAGGCCGACACCGTACTCCAGACGGTTCTTGACATTGTTCCAATCGGCCTTGAGGTCCTGGCCGGACAGGGTGGCCGCATTGGTGATGGCGTAACCGATGAAGGGCTCCGCAAAGCCGTAGAGGCGGGCGAGACCCAGGTTAAGACCCAGCTGCAGCTGGACCGGAATCTCGATATAACCCGTCTTGTAGTCGAGTTCGGTGCTGGAAAGTTCAGCGATATTCATCTTGGTACCCTTCATGTTGTAAAGGATGGAAGGCTGAATGGCAAAAGCGCCGAGACTCATCTTGTAGGTAACGCCCACGTGATACTGCGTGATATTGTTCACATCCGCGATGGCGCTCTTGATATCGCTCTTGGAAGAGGTGACACCGGCCACCACGCCGAACTGGGCATACGCGCTCACTGCGACGAGCAGGGAAGCGACGACAACAATAAGTTTTTTCATTATATAACGCTGGTTAAATAATAATTACATCAATTTCTTCAGGCGGTCGATGATCTCCTGCTTGGGCACCACACCCACGGTGCGGTCCGCCAGCTGACCGTCCTTGAAGTAAAGGAGGGTCGGGATGTTCCGGATGCCATACTGCATGGCGATGTCCTCGCAGTCGTCCACGTTGCACTTGGCGACGACAGCCTGGGCGCCGAGCTCGGCGGCCACTTCGTCCACGGTCGGGGAAAGGATGCGGCAGGGGCCGCACCAGGTGGCCCAGAAGTCGATCAGGACCGGAACGGGGGAAGCGAGCACCTCGCTGATATTGTTCGGATTGATTACGGTTTCCATTTTGTCAAACAATTAGTTTTAGAGACGGACAACATTGTCCGCATCTGCAAATATAGTAAATTAATAGTAAGATTCAACATTCCACACGAAGGCACGGAGCCCCAGATCCGGGGATTCCCTGTCCTTCGCGCCCAGCGCTTCGAGCAGCGGAGCGACCTTGTCGTCCGCCATCATCACGAGCAGCGCGTGGTTCAGTTCCGGCCAGGCATGGCTGCCGAAACGCGGGAATCCGTTGAAGTCTCCCTTGCCTTCCACACCCTCCCAGCGGGTGAATCCCCGCTGGCCGTGGGTGACAAGGATATCTACGATTTCTTCGTTATAGGCCTGGTTGTAGGCGATGAACATGGCTTTCATTGGCGGTTCCTCCTTCTTTCAAGTCTTCTTTCCATCCGGTTGGTAAACGAGCAATAGACCGTCGGGATGAGCACGAGGGTGATGAGCGTGGAGACGGTCAGACCCCAGCAAACGGTGACACCCAGGCCCTGCCACATCTCGGAGCCCTCGCCCGTGCCGATGGCCATCGGGAGCATACCGAGCACGGTGGTGAGGGTGGTCATGAGGATCGGCCGCAGACGGCTCTTGGCCGCCGTCGTGGACGCGTCGCGGATGTTCATGCCGCGCTCGCGGAGCAGGATCGTGTAGTCGATGAGCACGATACCGTTCTTCACCACGATACCGATCAGGATGATGATACCGATGATGGACATCATACCCAGGGCCATGCCCGTGATGCGCAGGCCAAGCAGCACGCCCACCAGGGCGAACGGCACGCTGAACATGATGACGAACGGGCCCATCAGGTTCTCGAACTGCGAGGCCATCACCATGTACACGAGCAGGATCATCAGGAGGATCAGGATGGCCATCTGGCCGAACATCTCCTGCTGGTCCTCATAGTCGCCGGCGATGACCGTCGAGACCTCAGACGGGACGGTCATGCCGTCAAGGACCTTGGTGCAGCTCTCCACGGCGTCGCTCAGGGCGGCGCCCTTCGCCACGATGCCGCGGACGGTGATCATACGCGAACGGTCCTTGCGCTCGATGGTCGGCGGCACGAGACCCTCGATCACGGTGCCGAGTTCCTTCATCCGGACGGTGGCGCCCGTCGGGGTCGAGACCACGACGTTCTCCATGTCCTCGATGCTGGAACGGAATTCCGGCGCGTAGCGCACGCGGATGTTGTATTCTTCGCCGTCCTCGCGGTAGAGCGAGGCCACCGTGCCGCTCATCGCCGCGCTGAACGCGGACGCCGCGGTAGTGGAATTCAGCCCGTGCAGGGCCAGTTTGGTGCGGTCGAAGTCCATCCGGAGCTCCGGCGTGTATTCTTCGCGGCTGAGGGTCACTTGCGTGAAGGAAGCTTCCTGCATCAGGCGGGCCTGCAGCTCCTGCGCCACGCGGTCGGTCTCGGCGAAATCATAGCCGTAGACCTCCACCTCGACGGAGGAGGCGCCCATACCCATGCCCATGCCTTCGGTGACCATGGCGCGGCGGATTTCCGGGTAGCCCGCACAGATCTGGCGCAGCACGTCGGAGATCTCGGCCGAGGAGCGCTTACGCGTGCTCGAAGTACCGATATTGAGGTTCAGCGAGATGATGTGCGTACCGTTGCTCTGCATGCTCGCGAAGGTATTGTCGGTGTCGGCCTGGCCGAAGGTGGCGTTGAACACCTCGATCTCCGGGACAGCCTCGGTAATGTCGGCGTAGAGGCGCTCATAGACGCCGCGCGTGACATCCTGCGCCGTACCCATCGGCAGGTTGATCGTGACGGTGAGGCGCTCGGAGTCGCCCCGCGGGAAGTATTCCGTCTTGAGGCCCGGCAGCAGCAGGACGAGGGACGCGACGAACACGGCGGCGAAGCCCAGGATCACCACCTTGCGGCGCTTGGTGGCCCAGTGGATGACATGCGCGTAGCCGCGGGAAATCTTGTCGATGGCCCTGTTGATCGGGACGAAGATGGCATTGTAGGCCTTGCCGTGATGATTGTCACGCTTGAGCCAGCGGGAGCACAGCATCGGCACGAAGGTCAGGGCGGCGGTCGTGGAGACGATCATGATGATCGACACGATCCAGCCCAGCTGACGGAACATGATGCCGGCCATGCCGTTGATCATCGTCAGCGGCAGGAACACGCAGAGCATCGTCAGCGTGGAGGCGATGACGGAGATACCCACCTCGCCCGTGCCGTGCACGGCCGCCTCTTTCGGCTTCTCGCCGCGGGCGATGTGCGAGGACACGTTCTCCAACACCACGATGGCGTCGTCCACGACCATACCGATGGCAATCGTCAAAGCGGACATCGAGATGATGTTGAGCGTGTTGCCGGAGGCGAACAGGTACATCAGCGACGCCAGCAGGGCCAGCGGGATGGACAGGACGATGATGAAGGTGGACTTCCAGCTGCCCAGGAACACGAAGACCACGAGCATGACCACCAGGAAGGTGATGAGGATGGTCTCGATGAGGGTGCGGATGGTATTGGTGATTTCGCGGGAGCCGTCCACGATGGTCGTGATCTTCACGTCGGCAGGCAGGGTCTTCTGGATCTCGGCCAGCTGCTTCTTGACGCCCTTGATGACGTTCACCGTGTTGGCATCGCTCTGCTTCTGGATGATGATACGGGCGGAGCGCTCACCGTCGGTGTAGGACTCCTGCTCGCGCTCCTGGTGGCCGTCGCTGACCGTCGCCACGTCGCGCAGGTACACGGCCCGGCCGTTCGCGGCGCCGACCACGATGTCCAGCAGCTCGGACGGGTCGGAGAACTCCTTCTGCACGCGCAGGGTGTAGGTCTCGGAACCGATGTCGATATTGCCCGAAGGGAGGTTGCGGTTCTCCGCCGAGATCACGCTCGCGATGCCGCTGAGGTTGAGGCCGTAGGCCTGCAGCTTGCTCGGGTCGCAATAGACCTGGATCTCACGCCCGGGGGCGCCGCTCACGGACACCGTACCCACGCCGGAGACACGCGCCAGCGGGGTGGACACTTTGTCGTCCAGGATCTTGTCCAGGCCGGAGAGGCTCTCGGTCGCCGTGGCGGAGAGCAGCATGATCGGCATGTCGGAGGCGTTGAACTTGAAGATGACGGGGTTCGACACCCCGTCCGGCAACATGGAATTGACCATGTCCAACTTATCTCGGACGCTGTTGGTCGCCGCCTCGATATCGACGCCGTAATTGAAGGTCAGGGTCAGCAGGGAGATGTTCTCCTTGGACTGGGAGGTCATCTCCTTCAGGTCCTCGACGCCGTTCAGGGCGTTCTCCAGGACCTTGGTCAGGTTGGTCTCGATTTCCTGCGCATTGGCGCCCTGGTACGAAGCCATCACCATGATCGTGTTGGAGTCGAACTCCGGGAGCAGGGCGATGGACGTCCGGCTCAGGGAGAAGACACCGAGGATCGCGAGGGCGATGAAAATCAGGGCCGTCGTGACAGGTTTCTCGACCGCAGAACGGTAGATACTCATCGCTGGACCTCCACTTTATCGCCGGAACGGAGGTTGGTGTGACCGCCGGTGAGCACCAGCTCACCCTCCTCCAGGCCGGAAAGGATCTCATACCGGGTACCGAAATGACGGCCGGTCTCCACGGTTCGGACGGACACGGTGTTGTCGGCGTTCAGCACGAACACGGTCCGCTGGCCGGAACCCTGCAGCTTCATCACGGCCGCATCCGGCACGACGATGTTCTCGACGGCGCCGAAGTCCACGGACACGCGGGCGTACATGCCCGGACGGAGTTCGCGGTTCTCATTGGCCACGCGCACTTCTGCGCTGAAGGTGTGGGAAGCGGGGTCGATGGTCGGATAGAGGCGCACGATGTTGCCCGTGTAGGTGCGGCCCGGCAGGGCATCGACCGTCACGGTCACCTTGTCACCGCGCTTCACGCGGGTATAGTCGGCCTCGGAGATGGGGACCAGGAGCTTCACCGGCGTGATCTGCTGCACGGTGTAGATGGGCTGGCTCATGGCGAAGAGGTCGCCGCGGTCATAGTTGCGGGCGGACACCACGCCGCTCACGGGAGCGCGCAGGATGGTATTCTCCAGCAGGTTCTCATAGCTGCTCTTGGACACCTTGAAGGCGAGTTCGAGCGACTCGAAGTCGGACTGGGACACGCCGCCCTCGGCCAGGAGCTGCCGCACGCGCTCGAGTTCGGTCTCGTCGTTCTTGAGCCGGAGCGCGGCCTGGTCGAGCTGCACACGGTCCATCTCGGCGAGGATCTGGCCGGCGGACACGAAATCGCCGACCTCGACATTCAGTTTCTGGATGCGTCCGCTGGACAGCGGAGCGATGTTGTTGACGACATTGGCCTGCACGGTCGCGGAATACACCGCGTCGCGGGCCACCTGCTCCCGGACGGCGCCCGTCACGGAAACGACCGGCGTTGCGTTCATGGCGGCCATCATCGGATCGACGGCCGGCGTGCCGGACTGCTGGCCGCATGCGGCGCACACGAGGGCGCCCAGGGCCATTCCTATCTTGGATACTTTATTCATTGACGTAGGTTTTATTCAGTTGGACATTCCCGTCGGCATCGATGAAGTCGGCGCCGAGCGTGTTCTCGAGACCGGCCTTCGCCACGACGAAGGTGTAAATCGCCTGGCAGACGCCGAGCTGCGACTGGATCAGCGCGTACTGGGCATCGTTGAGATCGGTGAGCGTGCTGCGGCCGACATCGTAGGACCTGGCCGCGATGTCGTAGGCCTTCTGCGCCGTCTCGGCGGCGCTGCGGGCGGAGCCGTAGCTCTTCATAGCCGTCTCCATCTGGTTGAGGTACTGGCGGATGGCGATCTTGAGCTGACGCTCGGTGTTGACGCGCTGGACACCCAGCTCCGCAGCCTGCACCTTGGCCTGGCGGACGGCATTGAGCCGCTGACCGCCGGAGAAAATGGGAATCGAGAGGCTCAGGCCCACGAAGGAATACGGCGACCACTTGTACTCACTGAACTTGAAGTCGTTGGTCATCGCATTGAGGCTGTAGTTGAAAGACAGCGAGAGCGTGGGCAGGTAGGCGTACTGCTGGACCTTGACCGCGTCGGCGAGCTGCTCGGCCTGGATGGCCAGCTGGCGCATCGTGGAGTTGTTCTCCAGCGAGAGGTACTCGCTCTCGTTCAGGTCGTAGAGCATGTGCCGGGCGTAGTCGTCCAGGTCGCCGGCCACGTCGATATTCGTGTCCAGGTCGACACCCATCACGGCTTTCAACTGCCACAGGGCCAGGTAGACGGAACTCTCCGCGTCATAGACCGTCGGGATGGCGTTCGCCAGCGTGGTCTTGGCGCGCGTAAGATCCAGTTCGGACGCCTTCTGGGCGTTGTAGCGACGCTGGATCTGCTCGCAGTTTGCGAGGGCGTTCTCGTACGCGGACTTATAGACGTCGAAGGCCTTCTTGGCCAGCAGGCAGGAGAAAAACGCCTGCTTGACCTGGTTCACCGTCTCGAGGCGGGAACTGCGGGCCTGCTCGACGGCCAGCTCGACGTTCTCCCCCGAAATCTTCAGGTTCTTCCAGAGCTGGGCGTTGACCAGGGGCATGCTGGCGCTGATGCCGGCCGACCAGGTATTCCAACGTCCGACCTCGAATCCGTCGGAGCTGCTCTTGCCGCTGTCTCCACCGCTGATGCCGGTGGATCCGCCAGCCGCACTGCCCATGCCTCCGATGTCGAAGTCCATGTACATGACTTGTTTCTTGATGGTACGCTGATAAGACCCGGATCCACTGATCTGCGGGAAGAGGGAAGCGTACGTTCCCTTACGGGCGTAACCCGTGCGCTGGATCTCCATGTCTGCCACTTTGACAGAAGCATTTTCGCTGAGCGCGATCCGCAGCGCGTCTTCCAAGGTCAGGAAGGTGGGGGTAGCGGTCGAATCGACGGCCTGCGCAGCGGCGAACAGCGGGAGAAGAAGCGCGAATACTAACGTTATCGATTTCTTCATAATATTATTTCGCGCGCAAAGATATGCAAATATTGTGCTATCTTTGCATGAAACGCAAAACTTTATGATGGAATCTTTGCTCGCCGTGCACTGGCACGTCAATCCCATTCTCTTCCACATCGGATCCCTCGAGGTCCGCTGGTACGGTCTGCTCTTCGTGTCGGGCTTCGTAATCGGCTGGTACCTGTTCAAATGGTTCTTCACCCGCGAGAAAGTGGATACCAAACTGATGGATCCGTGCCTGTACACCCTGCTCATCGCCACGATCGTGGGCGCCCGCCTCGGGCACTGCATCTTCTATCAGCCGGACTATTATTTCGGCTCCTGGGCCGGGTTCTGGGAGATTTTCATGCCCTGGAAGGGCGGCCTGGCGAGCCACGGCGGCGCCATCGCCCTGCTGCTCGCCATGTGGTGGTTCGCGAACCGGTATGGCAAGAAAAATGATTTCGACTTCCTCTGGATCATGGACCGGCTGTGCATCGCCGTGGCCTTCGCGGGCTGCATGATCCGCCTGGGAAACCTCTTCAACTCCGAGATCTACGGAGACGTCACCACCCTCCCCTGGGGCTTCATTTTCGACCTGCGGGGCGAGACGGAGCCCAAGCACCCGACGCAGCTCTACGAAGCATTCTCCTACCTGCTGCTGGGCCTCATCATGGTCTGGGTATACAGGAACAAACTGGACCGGGTGCACCGCGGTTTCTTCTTCGGTTTCTTCCTGCTGGGCTGCTTCGGCGCCCGCTTCCTGATCGAATTCATCAAGGAACCGCAGGTCGAGTTCGAGCAGACCATGCTCCTGGACATGGGCCAGCTCCTCTCCATCCCCTTCATCCTCGCCGGCATCGGCCTGCTGATCTACGCGGGCAAGGCAAAAAAACCGGCCGCGGTGGTTCATCCGCAGCCGGCTAAGAAAGAGCCTACGCACTACGCGCGCAGCCTGTAGCAATATTATTCCGTCATCGGAGCGGCCGGAGCCTGGGCTTCGGCCTTTTTGCTTTTGTTGACCAGGAAGTAAATCAGCGCCGCGATGACGAGGGCCAGCGCGACGGCCAGGAGCGGCCGATAGGCGACCCACGCAATCAGGATCACGAGCAGGGCCCACACGAAGCCGACCACGCCCGTCACCAGGTTGACACCCAGTTCGGCGACCTTGGCCAGCGGCGGGAGCACCTTGAGGATGGTTACAAGGATGCTGAACGTCATGCGCAGGGCGGCGACCACGAGGATGATGCCGATGATGCGGAGGATCCACATCCACATCTTGTTGGCGGCCTTCTCGGACTCGAACATCGACTCCTGGGAATGCTCGCCCATTTTCAGGACCATCAGGCTCTTGCCGTTCTTGTGCTTGAAGGGCTCGAAGGTATTGCCTACCACCTGGCCGAGGATGGAGGCGGTGCCGCCGTCAGCCTCGGTGAAGGACACGCGGACGTCGCCGACGGCCGGGGTCTGCGGATTCTCGCCGTAGTACACCGTGCTGCCGTCCACGAAGGTGTCGATCCCGTTCCCCAGCGAAGCCGGAAGATTCACGGACGTGCTGGCGGGGATGGCGCCGACCATCGCCGGCGGGAGCACATAGGCGCCGAATTCCACTTTCTCGGCGGTCACGGTATTGTCGGGAACCGTCGTGCGGACAAAGTTGCGGCTCTGGTAGTCCGGATCCTTGAAGTTGCCGGAATCGATCGGGCCGCCCACCCACTCCATGGAGTAGGTGTAGGTCGTGGTGGTCTCCTGACCGCCGCCGAGCTTGTCCTTGGTCACGGACTCGGAATGTTCCACCCACTGATAATACTCGACATCGCGCACCAGGCGGATGGCATTCACGGACACACCGTAGGTGGGATCCGTCAGGATCTCGTCCGTCTTCGCCACGGCCGTGGCGTGGATCAGCTTGCCCTCCAGGGCGGGATCCAGGGAAGCGACGCTGGCCACGTCGACACATTCGGTCTCGGCCGCCTTGAGCATCTTCGAGGTTTTCACGGCGCGACCTTCATTCCACCACAGGAGAACGGTCGCAGCGACAAACAGGACCAGACCGACGAGAATTCCCTTGAGGGAATTGCCCAGGCGGCTGCCATAGCTGGTCTTAGTTACTTCTTGATAGGCCATATACACTTAATTTTAGGATAGCTTATTGAAAAACTGCGGTTTCCGGGCAGAAACCGCAGTTATCAGTCAAAAGGGAAACACCCCTAGCCGCGGATGGCCGCGATGCCCGGGAGTTCCTTGCCTTCGAGGGCCTCGAGCATGGCGCCGCCGCCCGTGGAGACGTAGCTCACCTTCTCGGCGTAACCCATCTGGGTCACGGCTGCGACGGAGTCACCACCGCCCACGAGGGTGTAAGCACCCTTCGCGGTAGCCTCGGCGAGGTCTTCGGCGATCTGGAGCGTACCCTTGGCGAAGGTCGGCATCTCGAACACGCCGACAGGACCGTTCCACAGGATGGTCTTGGAACCGAGGATGACGTTCTTCCACTCCTTCAGGGAAGCGGGACCGGCGTCCATGCCCTCCCAACCGTCAGGGATAGCGTTGGACGGAACCACCTGGGTCTTGGCCTCGTTGCTGAATTCGTCGGCGATGACGGTCTCGGTGGAGAGATAGATCTTCACACCCTTCTCCTTGGCCTTGGCGAGGATCTCGAGGGCCTGCGGGATGAGGTCGTCCTCGTGGAGGGAGTTACCGATCTGGCCGCCCTGGGCCTTGACGAAGGTATAACCCATACCGCCGCCGATGATCAGGTTGTCCACCTTCTCGAGCATGTTCTCGAGCACGGCGAGCTTGGAAGAGACCTTGGAGCCGCCGATGATGGCGGTGAAGGGATGCTGGGCGTTCTTCAGCACGTTGTCGATGGCCTTGATCTCACCTTCCATCAGGTAGCCGAACATCTTGTCGTTCGGGAAGTACTCGGCGATGAGGGCGGTGGAGCCGTGGGCGCGGTGAGCCGTACCGAAGGCGTCGTTGATGTAGCAGTCAGCGTAGGAAGCAAGGGTCTTGACGAAGTCCTTCTGGCTGGCCTTGACGGCAGCCTTGGCGGCCTTCTTCTCCTCGTCGGAGGCATCCTCGGCGAGTCCGCGGGGTTTGCCTTCCTCCTCGGCGTAGAAGCGGAGGTTCTCGAGCAGCAGGGCCTCACCCGGCTTGAGGGCGGCCACTTCGGCCTGGGCCTTCTGGCAGTCGGCGGCGAATTTCACCGGCGCGCCGAGGCACTCGGCCACATGATCCACGATGTGCTTGAGGGAGAACTTGTCGGTCACGCCCTTCGGACGGCCGAGGTGGGACATGATGATGAGGGAACCGCCACCGGCGAGAACCTTCTTGAGAGTCGGCATAGCCCGGCGGATGCGGGTATCGTCCGTAATTTCAAACTGCTCGTTGAGGGGAACGTTGAAGTCCACGCGCACGATCGCCTTCTTGCCGGCGAAATCGTAGGAATCGATGTGTTGCTGCATAGCTATAAAGATGTTTGAATATTCCGAATCGCAAAGATAACAATTATTTCTGTAAGTCGGAACATCCCGCCCGGCAGCAGCTCGTCAGACCGGGTTGGGGCCGAAAATGGCGGTTTTTGGTACCAGGGTTGGAGATTCCGGAGCTTACGGCACGGGATCGTAGCCGGAGCCGCCCCAGGGATGGCAGCGGAGGATGCGCTTCAGGCTGAGCCAGAAGCCCTTGAAGGGACCGTATTTGCGGAAGGCCTCGAGGGCATACTGCGAACAGGTGGGGGTGAAGCGGCAGCTCGGCGGTTTGAGCGGCGAGATGCAGAGCTGATAGAATTTGATCAGCAGGATAAACGGGGCGGAGAGAATCCGCCTGGTGACGTCCCAGAGGGTCATTGTGCAGAATCCAATTTTGTTTGGATGCGACCGAGGATGTCGGTGACTTCGGCGTAGATCGTGGCGAAGTCGGCGACTTCCGAATGGGAATACGTCAGCAGCAGATCGATGCCGGTGGCGGTCAGGAGCTCCTTCTGGAGGCGGTAGGCCTCGCGCATGCGGCGCTTGAGCAGGTTGCGCTTGACGGCGCGCTTGAAGAACTTCTTCGGCACGGAGACCATGATGCGGTTGAGGCCCGTCTCATGCCCGGCCGACCAGCAGTAGCGCAGGTGCGGCATGGCACCCCATTTCCCGGAGGAAATGAGTGCGGAGACGGTCGTCTTCCCGCACAGCCTTTCCTCTTTGGTGAGAGTATGGCTCTGCGGAGAAGTCATCTAGCG
>Ga0265298_10004689_pt1 | contig 17368 bp, 26 predicted proteins | sample AusTroGonzalo_MG_3_FD_193486 | JGI IMG/M metagenome (GOLD analysis project Ga0265298, IMG submission 193486) | Bovine rumen microbial communities from tropical cattle in Woodstock, Queensland, Australia - Gonzalo_01 | ecosystem: Host-associated > Mammals > Digestive system > Stomach > Rumen ... | reverse complement strand
ACCCCTATTTTTTAGGGGTTAATGGTCAATAATTTGAGGAGCCTTGCTCCCCTTGCCCCTAACATTTAGGGGTATGACAAAAATATACTCCCATATTTTGGGTCTGTCAATAGGTTTCTGCAAATTTCCCTTAAATTTTTGGGGTAATATCCGATAAATGTGTTATAATACCGAAAAAGGAGACGGGAATATGAAAACAGATGACGAAATCAGAAGTACAATAAGAAGCAATCTGAAGCAGCTCCGGATTGAAAACCAAAAGACGCAGCTTGATATTGCAAAATTGACCGGGAAGAGTGAAAATGCTGTCGGATCGTGGGAGCAGGGCTTATCTCTTCCCGATATTGCCACTCTCTACAGATTAGCGCAATATTACAACAAAACCATTGATTATATGTACGAGAAGCATACGGAAGGGAAGTGATACTTTGAGAAAACCCAACGGCTATGGCCATATAACAAAACTCGCGGGAAACCGCAGAAAACCCTATGCTGTGCGCAAAATTACGGAATGGACGGAAGAAGGAAAGCCCCGATACAAATACCTATCATACCATGCATCATTACGCGAAGCCGAAAAAGCACTCGCAGCGTATAATGAAGATCCCTATCTATTAACAGGGAAAACCCTTGCACAAGTACACGAAGAATGGCTCCCAAATCAGGCTCAAAAAGCCCCCGGAACGCTTAAAGCATACGCTACAGCATGGAAAAAGCTTGAACCACTCCATATGCTTAAAATGTCGCAGATCGACCGCGTAACCCTTCAGGAATTCTATGACAGGATGGATGGAACGCGTAACACGTCCACAAACGTCAAGAAGCTTCTCTCCAACCTAATAAAATACGCGGTAAAACGCGGGATTATGCCCGTATCTGCCCTGTCATTGCATAAAGCCATTGACTTCTCGGAGCGTGATGCGGGGAAAACCACCGAACGCCACCTGATCCCGAAGGAAGTGATTCGTAAGCTCTGGGAACTCCCCGATAATGAAATCGCGAAGCAAACCCTTCTATACATATACACGGGATGCCGATTTTCGGAACTGCATGAGCTTCAGCCAGAGCAGTGCTACCCCGACCACATCGAGATCCTTCATGCGAAAACAGAAGCAGGCGTGCGAATCGTACCCTTGTGCGATAAAATTCTGACACTTCTCCCCGTGGAGCCTATTCCTTCATATGATGTGTTTAACAAACGCTTCCGGGAACTTCTCCCCGGATACCATATCCATGATACGCGCCATACCTTCATCACATATATGACGGAAGCAGGCGTGGATTCCCGGACAGTGAAAGCCATTGTCGGACATAAGACCACCGATATCACGGATCATTATACCCATATTACCCTTCAGGCAATGCGTGAAGCCGTGAATTTGATGGCCGAGTATTTGTAAGAGAGTGTGTAAGAGAGTGTGTAAGAGAGTAAAAAGATAACATACCAAAACATACCATAAGAAAACCGCGTAAATACGGCACAGACCGCACTGGTCAACGATTTATATAGACCATCTCGGTTTCTGATATTTCCCGTGTTTTCGGCATATTACACGTGCTTTGTAAGAGAGTACGTAAGAAAATAAAAAAGAGACCGCCCCGGATCACTCCGGAAGCGGCCTCACAGGGGAATATAAAAAAGGGGAAGCTTAAAGAAGAACATCCATGTCCACGTATCCCGTGATCCCGGGAACCTGACCTTTGGATGTGTACTGCCATGCAAGGATATTTGCCCCTGATGGCTTGTATTTCTCATCAAGGAAGCCCGTGTTCTTGCCGTACCTTGCAAACCAGAACTTGAACTTCCTTTTCAAGTATTTGCTTATGTAATTGTCATACCAATTCTTATTGCAGTATATTCCGACATCGTACCCCGCTTCTTTGCACTCGCCTATGAATGACAGTGCGATGCCTTCGATCCCGTCCAATCCGAGTGGCACAAGGCTTTTATCTTCCATGTCATACCATATCATCATTCTGCGGTCCTTCAGGAGATTTATGACGGTATCCGCTTCGATGCGTGCGGCTTCATGAGTGGTCGCATACGCGTACTTGTAACAGGAATAATCCACCCCGTGAGCCATGCACTCGGCAAGGTTACGTTCGAATGTGGCATCAATGGACCCGTTTTTCTTCGTGGACCGCATACACATGAAGGAAATGCCCGCTGCTGTCATCTTCGCGAAGTCAATACTGCCCTGATACTCGGACACGTCCACCCCGTACTGATACTCCGGGAGAGAAGCTGTGGCATAATCAGGCCGACCATATCCCACGATATTGGAAGTGCGCTGACGGATCATGACCGCGCCACCGTTATCATCCGAGCTGATGGATGTATTCCCTTCGATGGTCTCGATCACGTTCCCTTTGATGCTCTTAACGATCCCGACATGGTTCGTCCACCGCTCATTCGTGTTGAAATGGAAGAACACAACGTCTCCAATCTCCGGATCAGAGTGCCATCGGCCTTGTGAATTGAACCAATTCCCGAGATCCTGACAGGATGCCGTTTTCTTAATCAGGCACGGGTCATGCTGCGCAAATACCCACCACACGAACGCACAGCACCACGGGTATGCGCTCCCGGAGACTTCTGCCCCGTAAAATGCCGTATTGTACTTGACTTTATTGGAATTCGGGGGATATTCGGTCACACCGACTTCGGAAATGGCTGTTTTTAGAATATCTTCAACCGTTGTCATCGTTCATTCCTTTGTTGTAGGTGTACACGCTGATGCCGAAGAGCGCACCGAGAAAAGTAGCCACAAGGGAGATAGTCTCCACTGCTTTGAACGTGTCGAAGCCGTACAGCTGCCCTAATCCCGTGATGAGCGCGATCGTAGGCGCAACCGCGACCGTCAGGATCCATTTCAGGATGGTGTATACTCTATCTGGAAGTATCTGTTTCATGCTTTTGCCCCCTTCATGTCTGCGACAGCCTGCTCGAGCTTGAACGTGCGCTCGATGACCTGATTGTGCTTTTCAACTTGCTTCGTCAGATCCTCGAGCTTCGTGTTCGTGATGGCCATCGAAACTTCGAGCTGCCGTTCTATTTTCCTATTGCTGTTAATGTTTGTAATTATCACGCCCAGAAGGCTCAAGGCCCCGGTTATGATAGATACAATTATTGCTTCCATCAGATGTACTCCTTGTGCGTGCTTGAAGTAATAGCGTCCATGAATTGCTCCTATTCTGCGTACATGGCTACCCAATTAAGAGTTTTGCCGTTCTCGCCCCAACCACCGTGAACAAACGTGATGGTTTTATCTCCGTCATAATCAACGTAAGAAGCACCCTTGCCGTATGAGTTATAATCGGGACGTACCAAAAAATCACTGTAATTTTTGCCCAAATCGGTATACTCATCAAAGACATTGATAAAGAAATACTGAATGATATTTGTACCCGATATCACTACTTCGCCATATACAAACTGTGGCTTTTTCGCTAACGTGATGGACAGACCCGATGTTGTCATTGTGCCCGAGCCTGTTTCGCTCCATCCGCTACCACCGCCCCCACTTAATGTTTCCATTCCGACTATCATGTGTAATCTCCTTTATAGTAATAGATAAAAATCTGCTGACCCTTGCGATGACCAGTTCGGCATCCGTGTAGTGGTTTCATAAGTATATTTAACTCCATCAACGGTCATTTCAACGGGCAAAACATATGGAGATGTAGTACCATATACAAAATATGACCGCCAATTTACCGCGTGTCCATTGACGGTAAAATCAACATTCATGTCAAAATCGTTACCTTGATTTGTGCCTGTGAAAGTATCATTGACTATATCTGTCCCGTCCACTGTTACTTTTCTTTCAAAATTATTATCGTTTACAGTAGGATGGTTAATCGTGAATTTGACAAGGGATTTTACACTACTCCCCCCACTACCGCTACTCATCGCTAACATTTGCTGTATCATGTGTGTTCTCCTTTAACTTGCTGATAAAGTGCCTTTAACACCCCAAATATACATAGGCACGTTTACACTATCGCCACCCGATGAGTCAAAAGTTATACCACTTGACGATAAGGTTACATTCCTCGCATATACGGTATTTCCCGATGATGTATTCCTTGCGGTTGCTATTGGCACGTAGTTTGTTGTAAATGGTGTGGCAAGAGCCGAAACGTCATTTGCGACATAACTCAAACAAGCACCCCGACCTGTGTATGATGATGTGTTGTATACTGTGGCTATGATAAATGCGTCATAATCGGCTATGCTTTTACCGCTTACCCAACCACTTGAACTTTCGTTTAACGTCTGTGAGGCAAAAGACACACCTTCCATATTTGACACGTTCGGATTTACCCATACTAAATCGGGTGCGCTACCGCCACCGCCACTTGTACTCGTAAAATCTACTCCTAGAACCATAGCGTTCTCCTTATGCCTTTGCGGGCTTGTCAATAAACTTTATGCAACCATCGTATACGTCAAGATTTTCGTCAACGAGTTTTACGCAACCCTTTGCCGCTCCACTATCGTTAAGGATAGCCGCAATATGGTTGTAAAAAGCGATTTCCATAGAATTTGGGTCATCACCTTCTCCAACTACCGTAAAGCCACCATTGATAAACTGAACTATTCCGAACATAATAATCTCCTTTCTACTGTTGAACCATTATTGTAATGTTTGTCATATCCTGTAATCTTTCGGGAAATGATACCGTAAGCCTATCCTCAATGCGACTTATCTCATATGCTCCCTCGTACTTATCAAAGAATACCGTTGTATTGCCCTGTGGCACGCCATAGAATACCTTTTCTACTTCTCCGAAGTATGCCGTTTTCGTCTGCTCATACGGGGTTATCGCTGATATCCGTCTGTTCATATTCGCAAGTTTTACGTCCAACGGATTAGGCGGCAATGGCTTGTACTCTGCGGGCTCTATCGGCTCTATGCTATCTTCTTCCACGCAGAACTCATTCTTGCCGTATGGATGTGTGTACCGTGATAAATCAAAAATCTCCGTATCATCATCCCCGTACACCTTGAACCCCTTGTCCGTTTCGGGTATATCATCCCCCTTGAACCGCACCGCTTCGTAACCATGCTGTGTTGTGAACGGCTCTAAACTGTCATTGTATCGGGTTTCTTCCCCGTTTATCTTTATGTACATAACCGCTCCTTTCTTAACTTACTGCCGAAACTTCGGTACGCTTCATTATCACTTCAACCGTTATCAGTGCCGTGTGCGTGTCCGCTTCAGGTATCTCATTCCCGAACTTTATGCACATCTTCCCTGTGCTATCATCTACTACCCATCCACCGAGCGTTATCGGCACACTCACTGTCGCGGGGTCAAAGCCGAGTTTTATATCCAATGACGGGTCACTTCCCGCTCCTATAAGCGCGGGTATCGTTACCCATCCTGTTTGGTCAACTCCCGTCATATCAAACGTGCCGACTCCGCTCTGCGTTATCGGTGTGCTACTCCCCGCTATGCCTTGTATCTTGTACGTCTTTGTCATTGTGTTCGACCATTTGCCTATTCCGTACAGTGACGCCACATCATCGTTCGTGCCGCCTTCTGTGATACCGCCCGTTACCGCGTTTACCACTGCCGCTTCATCTACGCTTCCACTCGGTGCGGGCAACATCGTGTGTCCGCTTGCCGGGGCTGAACCGTTTACCCACTTTGAGCTTGAGCCGTCATACTTCAGAACTTGGTCGTTTGAAGGACTTGAAATGTTCGTATCCGTTAACGCTGCAAGTGAAGTAGCTCCCGCAGATGGAGCTTGAGCCACCCATGAAGAGCCATTGTATGTCAATACATCCCCGTTATTTTTCGTGGAAGGATCTGCGATCTTACCATCAACGTATCCCTTCAGGACATAACCCTGATTCGCGGATAATGCATCTGTCGCGCTCTGTGTGGTCAGATTATCGACAACCGTCACGGAACCACCGCCACCGCCAGATAACGTCATCACGTAATCCCATGTGGCCGTGCTGACAGATCCCGTGGCCGTACACGTATAAACAATGCCCGTAGAAGAATTCAGATAAAAGTCATTCTGATTCCCGGGGAAGCCCGTGATCCCCGTTCCTGTTCCGGTCAGAGCCGTACCTTTGTACCATACGGAGCCATTCTCGCCATTCGTAACGTCAAAAGTATCAGTATCCCCGTCATCATACGTGATGGTATATGTATCCACCAATCCTGACGTTCCCGTTTTTGTGATGCTGACAATACCATTCCCGTCATCGCCTTTAAGCACGCCCTGACTTACCCATGTGTTCGTTCCTGCGCACTTCCACAGCTCCATCGTGTTCGTGTTCAAGTACAATGAATCCGTGAAGAATCCCGTGGATGAGCTTGTCGGACCCGTTACGGCTGTTCCTGTGGTCAAAACCACTTCTGATACCTGATTGATGATATCGATGGCATCATGGATGGATCCACGAACATCCTGACCATAGACCGCGTTCATAATCGCAGCCAAATACGTTGAAATGTTAGCCATTTCTGTCTCCCTTCTTAAATATGTGAATTCAGATAATCAAATACATCATATGCATCCAATTCGATGTAATGCCCGGGCTTCTGGCATGCCCATTTATCCGAGCCGAGTGCCACGTAATAATCCGAATCGGAATTCTTGTATATGTGGAAGAAGTTTGTCGGGCTGTCATACACTGTGATGTTTCCACCGCCTATAACAACCTTCGAGCTTCCATTATCTGACGTTATCGAGCCACCCGTGATGGTCTGCCCGTTGATGGTTCCACCGTTCAGCCTGTCGCAGCTCATGGTTCCCGATGTTATGAAATCAGCTACGATTCCACCGTCCATCGTGGCAGCTGTCACAACTGTCCACGGGTCTGATGCCGTGCTTCGTGACAGATAAGCCAATCCACCGAGATTCCACCGCCAACACTTCGTGGCTTGCGAGTAGTCAAGATTATTCGCAATACGCAGCTCCGTGATCTGGTCATCCGAATTCGTGTCGAATGTGACGTATCCACCATCCACCCCGTTCAGGATCTCGAGAGCGTTCTTTCGGGCCGCATCGAGCAGGCTTGATTTACTCGGAAGGTTGCGGACCGCTTCTGCCGTACCCTGTGCCTGTGCCGTGAGCGTTCTCCCTGTGATGACATGCCCCGACATGGTTATACTGTTCTTATCAATATTCTGAAGATCGCGCTTGATCTGCGTGAGATATAGCCACTGATCCACAGCGAATGGCTTCGCAATGATACGAACGGAATCCCCGATCCGAATATCATCCACGCCTTCAACCTCGGAGAGATCCACCGCAGATACTTCCATTGTGAGCTGTGGCTGTGAATATCTCGTGAGATACGCAGAAGCCAGAGCATTCAGATCTGTCAGATTGTCCGCGCCATTAAAAATGACCGCCTTTGCGTGACGGCCATACACTCCCACGGATGTGGAATCGGTTATCGTGGTTCCTTGAATTCTTTGATTGTAGCCCTCGTACACCTCGGTTTCCGTCTCATCCCCGTATGGCGTGAGAACGTTCACGAGATTGCCATAATCGCTCTCTTTGACGTAATTGAGCAGATTATACCCGTACTCTATCGGCTGTGTGGCTTGCACGCCATAGTCCGAGAGCTTAACAATATCAATATAACGCGTTACGGAGCCACCTGATGTGACCCTGCGCACCCTGATGTATCCATCTTCTCCGCAGATACACTTCCGGAGATCATCAAGAATACTGTCCTCATACTCCGTGATCCATGCGCACAAGTCCGTGGATGTCACATTAGTGAGATAACCCACCGTGAATTGCCTATCCGCGCCCCTGTTCGTGTTGTACGCGCTGATGGCCGCTTGAAAACGCTGCGCATATGTCTCATTGATGATGGATGCAGGCGTCAGGAACTCATCAGCGAGCCATGCCATATCCTCGAGACAATACACATCCGCAATCTTCGCGAAATCCGTGTTTATTTCCTTTATCTCGCCCCGCCAGAACTCTTTTCCATCCTTCAGGATCGTCACGAGTGCGCCTGCGGTCAATTCTGAATAAATCGGATTAGTAGGCGGCACCTTGAACTCGAATTCGCCCGCCTGTCCGATATCTTCCGTTAATTCGGTGTCATAGATGGTATAGTCCGAATTCCCGGGATAATATAAGATTTTACTACCGAGATTTACCTGATACATTACAGAGAGCCACTCCTGTATACAACTTGAACTGTCGCATCTCCCGTGAATAACAACGTTACATCAGAATCGCCACCCACCATGATGGACGGAATCTTGTTCGTTCCTGCCGTGAGCGGGTACTCAACCCCTGCCACCGTGACAGTAAATGTTGCCGATGTAATGCTTGAAACTACGAACTCTGGCATAACAAGCATATGGCCGTGCGGAATATCCAAAGAATACGAACCGGAGACCGTGATCGCACCGATGTACGTTATCATGTCCGTCTCGAAGTTGAATGGATCCCACAGCCACGGCTCCGCTGATGACAGAACGCTGTATTTGTACGGCTCTGCTGACGGAATGGACAGTGTGAACTTCCCTAGCTCGCGGAATCGGTCGAACTTCTTCACGTATGTTCTGCCGCGCCAGAAGTATCCCTTGTCATTATCAAGCGTAAGCCTGCATATGCGGCCTTCTATGTTGTTACGGAATGCCGATATAACGCTATCCCAATCAAGCCGTTCACGAATACCACCCAACTCAAACGCAAGCTGTCTCTTCTTGAACACCCTGCGCCCGGAGACCACTTCCGATGCATCTATCAGCCCCGTCCGTCCGGGAACCTTGATGTATGTGGTTTCCATTTCAGGATCTCCGATGTAGTTGTTATTGCCGAGAGCGAGACCCCAATCATCAAGGGTATGATATGTCTGCCCCGAATCCTCAACGTATATAGATACTCCGTATGTTAATTCGTTCATCTTCTGCCGCCTCTGATCGATATGGTTCCGAGTGCCGTGTTCATCTCCGGTGCAATGCTCCCAACAAGTGCGCCTGAATCCATGACAAGCTGTGTGCCTGCTGCAAGGAATGGCAAGTATGTCTCAAGCAATCCCGCGATGTCTCCCTGTCCTGTAAGCGGCTGAACCATTGCTTCGCCATTTGATACCTGAATAAACTCCGGACCCGCTTCGCCTACGATGGCAGAACCACTTGTCAGCGTGCCACCTTCTGCGAGATATGCAATCTTGCCGAAGTTTACGGTTCCACCCGTGATACTGCTGATCCCGCCTGTGACCTTATTCAGCCCGGAAATGAAACTATTCAAGGAATCCGTGAATTTCTTCTTGATGGCATCCCAAATAGCATTAAAGCCGTTTTTCATGGCGTTCCATGAGTTGTTCCATGTGTTCTTTATGAAATCAAGAGTTATTCTGGCCGCATCCTTAACCATTGCCCAACTCTTCTCGGCAGAAAACCAATTTTGTTCCCATGCCATGACGAAGAAGTCCTTGATGGCAATTCCGAGATCCTTTATCATCTCCATAGTGCCTTTAATACCAGAATAATGCTCATACAGATCCGCATCATCCGGGAATAAGTATGCACCTATCGATTTCCCTACTTCCGCACCCGCAAGAAATGCTAACGCTGATCCGACAAGTGCCGTGGCGTATGTCAAACCTGCTGTAGCTCCACCTTCTCGCAATAAAAGGCTGATATCCGTTGTGAGGAATGAAGAAACACTATTTAATGCGTTCATAATATGCGGGGCAATTTTAGGCGCAATTTTCACGATATCGCTAGTCAAACTGAACAAGCTTGAAACGATAGATAAAACAGGAGACAATGCCGCAGTTATAGCTGCTATAATTCCGATCAACTTAAATGTACTCGGATCCATCTCACGAATTCTCGCGAGAATATTCTCAATGAATTCTTGAATCTTCGGAAGATACGGCAGGATCATCTCTGCGATCTGCGCGCCAACTTCCATGAGAGTGGCCGAGCTTTGTGCCTTCAGCTTATCGATTGAATCATTGAACTCATTCGCCTTCTCAAGCGTTTCTTCCGGGATAATCACACCGAGTTTGTCAGCTTCTTCTCCCATCGCCCGGAGAGCTGCGCCACCATCATCGATAATCCCTGCAAGCTCATCTGCGGATTTACCGAATAATTCCATAGATACAATGTCACGCTCTGTTTCATTCTCAATCTTTGAGAGAGCCAGAACCGTGTCATTGAATATATCTGAAGTGTCACGGTATTCCCCGTTCCACGTCTTTACTTCAACACCGAGCTTCTTGAAGGTGTCTTTATTCTTATCAAGCCCCTTTTTCAGCTTCTTCATGCCACTGATGATCGTGTCAGGCTCGACATCAATACGATCTGCGGCATAGCGCATTTTTTGAAGCTCATCCGTGGTTATGCCCGTTTGCTTTGCAAGTGTATTCAGCTCATCGGCATCCTGTGCAGTTTTGACAGCCATTCCTGCCAACCCCGCGATAACGCCTGTGGCCGCCATAGACAATCCACGCGTTTTTTCAGCCATCTTGCCAATCTTTTCGGACATCTTGCCCGCATTTACGGCAATCTTCTCGGCTGTGGCATTGAAACTGTTCGCAGCAGATTCAGCATTCTTCAGCTCATTCTCGCACTGCACGATCTCACGGGAGAGCGCGTCATATTGCCGCTGACCATCCTCTGTAGACATGTCAATGGATTCCTGCGCCTGCTTGAGCGCGTCAAGCTTCGTTTTGGTCTCTTCCACGCGTTCCGTGAGCAGTTTCTGCTTTTGGGCAAGCAGCTCCGTGTTCGTAGGGTCCAACTTCAAAAGACGTTCAACGTCCTTCAAATCCTTCTGGGTTTTCCCGATCTCGGTATTAACGCTCTTGAGAGCCTTCGAAAGCCCGGAAGTGTCTGCCCCTAACTCTATTGTGATTCCACGTACCTTTGTACTTGCCATCTTATTCTCCTATATCAAACGTTCCTTGAAAGAATGATTTCATACTTCCCGCAGGAGCTTTGATATCGTATTTTTCGTGATCGTTGCCCTTTTCCGTAATCATGTCGAAAACCATGCCGATGGTCATATCATCGAGATCCTCGACCGACAGATGCAATTCTGCGCACCGGAGCATGAATATCGCTCCATTCGGTTCCCTATCCCTCGGAGCTATTTTTTTTTACTTTGGGAAGTCTGCTTCGTGTTGATAGCCCACAATTCAAGGATATGCGGCAGAACTTCGAAGATGGAGAACATATTGAAGGTGTCGAGCCATTCATCCGGGGTTTTCTCTTCTATCTCCGGATTCGCATGGCGGGCCATCGTATACGCCACATCCTCGAATATTTGCAGATCGATTACGTCAAGATCATCTTCGCCCTTTTTCTTACGGTCGAACGCCTTAATCAGCTTATTCATGTCCTGAATCATATCCCTGCCGATGATGGCACGGTATAATCTCGGAGTACGTGCTGTGGCGCGGAATTTGACCGCCTGATTGTCAATCATTACTTCCCTGTCCATATTCTTCCCCTTTTCCCTTAAAGATTTTTCCTGATATTCTTAATAAGATTTTCCTCGCATTGCTGTTCGACAGGAGCGATATGCGGAAACGCTTGCGCACGCCCGCCACCTACGAGAGCATGGCCCTTCTCAAGCAGATGCGTGAGCCTGTAGTGCTTCTCATTGTAGACCGTGGCCAGAATGCCCGTTTGCTTCGTTTTCATGGTTGCCGAACGTTTTTTCCAACTCTTATCGTACTCATCCCATGAGCCATACTTCCCGGAGCCTGCAGGATGAGCAGAGCGAAGCTCCTTAACAGCATCATCAGCCGTTTTGAGAACTCCGCTCTTACACGCCTCTTCCGTAACGCCCTGATATTCCTCAAGGCAATCAAGTATTGCTTTTGAAAGATCGTCAACTTTGACCTTCTGGCTCATCCGTTAACCTCTTACGTGGTAACTATTACAGGAATATACGGAGCCGTATGCCATGCCGAAAGAACTGCTGCGTCTGTAGTAGCCGTGGACATAGCCATTACGCGACCGCTCGCAAGCGGAGCGAATGAAACATCGAGCGTCTGTGTAGAAGGCTCTTTGCTCTCCGTTGTGGTTGACTTATCGAGCGAAGGACGGGAAGCCGTACCATTGTAAAGAACGAACTTCGTGCCTGTCTGATCGCCATCCTCTTCGAATGTCATAGCGAAGTGCTTCGGCTCTGCGATATCCTCAACAAGAACACCATTGTCATCTGTGAGATACTTCAATATCTCTGTCCTGAATGCATCAGGAATAACCGCAACTTCAAGTGATCCTGCGTAACCGTTATTAGCCACAGAAGTATAATACTTGATGTTGTCAGCATAGAAGTCATTCGTGTCTCCCTGCTTGTCAAGTGAAAGGCTGACCGTTCCGGGAATGGCTATAACATCGCCATATGTGGGAACTCCGGCTGTCTCGCTTACGATAGGGAATACATGAACGTTCTTAATACCAAATTTAACTTTATCCATGATTTTCTCCTTAATATGTTGTTGTTTGAGTGATTACAAGTGTTGTGCTGTATGTAATCATGTAGCAGTTTTCAGAATCGATGTATTCCTCGTACTTCTCCCATACAAGGCCATTCTCATCGAGTGCCTTTTCCACGAGCCGTTCGGACTTCTCATCCTTGCTTGCTGTGTACAGCTCGACATCCACCGCCTGCATAACCTGATATACGGCATTATCCGCATCCAGATTACTTGTCTGCGTGCATAAATAGCAGATGAACGGCAGTTTCGGAGCCTTGCCGACAGGAAACGCCCGGTATGCCACCTTCTTACTGAACCCCGGGATGGATTGAAGAACTGTATTCAGATCATTCAGTGTCATCTTCATCCCCCTTCCGTTCCGTGACATACAATTCAATGCGCCCGTCATCCCTGCGGAATGTTCGATAAATGGTGTATGTCAGCCCCGCGTACTCGAGAAGCTTCTGACCACCATACTCGTTCATCCACACTGTCATGCGGTATTCGGGCTTGAAACCTTGCATTCCTGCCTGATAAAACTCACTCATGGTCACGGACTCGACCAGAGCGAACACATCCGTCTCCGTGCGTTCCTCAAGCCATTGCCCGATATCATCCTGCGTGTATTCTATTGAGATAAGTGAGATTTTCTCTGCTCGATTCATGAATTTGCCCACGTTGTGTAGCCTGTAGCCATGCCCATCTGTGCCTTCTGTTCGTCATAGGATTTCTTGAACGCTGTGGATCTGTCCATTGAGCCATGCATCAACTCGAACTGATAACCCACGTATGTGATGATCGCGCGGATTATAAGCGCATCGTCCGTGTCAGTGCTTATGACAAGCGCATCCACTCCCGCGATGCCGAGATCCTTTGCGGCTGCGTCAATTAGATCCATCAACTCTGAATCGAAATCGTTACTTGTTATGAGAAGTGCTAATTTAACTTTATCAAGCATGGTTTACCTCTATAATGCTCTTCCTGTATGTTTCCTCGTATTCGGGGTACACAACAAAATGCCCGACATGTCCGACCTGAACGTGCGGGTCCGCGAATATCTCATATCCGAGATCCGTGGCTCGCTTACAGAACGCCACATCTTCGCCCAACTCGCGCTCCGGGAAGAATGCTGTGGAGTGCCGCGCCCATACATCACGCAAAACATCCACCTTCATCAGCACGCAAGCCATTCCGCATCCCGCGATCTTGAACACATCCGAAGGATACTCGCCTTCAAACTTACGCGGACACGGCAATATTTCCGTGAACACGCAGCTCGTGTACGGTGCGCGTCTGCTGTGGGCTATGCCGGTTATGAAATCCTTGCCACTGTCGAAGAGATCCTCGAAGAGATCCTCTGTGAATACCATGTCGGAATCAAGCCACAACACATGGCTGTACGCTCCACCAATGGCCTTCAATGACAATTTATCCCTGCCGACATACACCAGAGTGCCGCCCTGAAACGCAACATCATAATCCATTCCATCCATATCAAGCCTTCTGATGAGCTTCGTCAGGCTCTCCACGAACGGAGCGGGCATCGTGTCATTTGTAGGAATCGCAATCAATAACTTCATTTTTTCTTCGCAGCAGGCTTCTTTGCCGCTGTTCTTTTAACCGGAGCCTTTTTCTCGGGGGTTTCGACCTTCTCAACCACCTTCTCTTCCGGTGTTTCGATGGCTTTAGCAGGAGCCTTGACAGCAGTTTCAACTTCTACCGCACCATCTGTGGATACTAGATGCCAACACTCTTCCGGGGAAACCTCAACGATCTCCCCGGCATAGTGTTTTATTCTCGCATCGCGTAAGAGCTTAACCTTCATAGATTATGCGCTCTTCTTGATTACACAGAACATTCCGCATGCTGTCAGTGCGTGTGCTGCATACTGTCTGCCAACGATCTTGACGAGATCAGATTCTGCCTCGGAAAGATCATCGTACTTGATAGCAATGCCTTCGCCTTCAGGATAGTTAACCTGTACGCCTGCAAGATCGCCAACGATAGCATAAACCTGATTAGCTGATGCGCTCGTGTATGCAGGAAGTGCGGAAGTAAATACAACCGGAAGCCCGTTGAACGGATCGAACGAGAAGCTTCCACCTGCCTGTGCAGCTATGAATGAAGCGTATGTAAGCTTGTTCATGATGATAACAGGATTCTGTGCTTCATCTGAAAGGTTAGCGAATGCTGTAGCAACTGTGGTAAGTGCAGGATTCTGCGATATAGCAGTAACAGCTGCAGCCGATGTTGTTGCTGTGGTAGGAGCATTCTTGATGTCATCAACAACGAGTGCTGTGAGCTTCTTAACGATCTGGTATGTAAGCTCGTCATAGATGTAACGAACGAGTGTCTCGCCACCCATAGCAATAGCTTCGTCAGATACGCGGATCCATTTCTTGATCGTAGCGGGAACCATCGTAACGATTCCGAGTGTCAGGCTCTCTTCTGTAGGAGCTGCTGTTCCTTCTGTATGAACATATGCGCCATCAGCTGAAAGCTCGAAAGCAACCTTGAGATTGCCCCTGATGTTGGTCTTGCGAACCCTTGAAAGGATATCGCTGTTCTCCCATGCGGTTCTGATGATCTCGTCAACGATAACCGGAACGGGAACTGATCCTGATGCGTTCTCTGTAAGAAGTGAACGGCACTCTGCGTCATTTTCTGATACAAGATAACGTGCGAAAGCGTCAACATATTCTTTGCTTGCGCGAACTTCTGCGTTTGTCATGATTTCTTTCCTCTCTTCTTCAACTTTTTCCACTACAGGAGCCTGTGCTTCGGCAACTGCTTTGCGGATTTCAACCTTTTTCTCTTCTTCTGCTGCTCTGGTCTCAAGCTCTTCCTTGATGGAACGAACTTCCGTCTCAAGCGCGTCCAGATCAGCATCTTCGTTGTTAAGCTCTTCAACAATAGCGGCCTTGCGCTCTTCGAGCTGCTCAACTGTCATTTCTTTGATTTCCATAATCACACCTCGCTTAAAATACGAATTCTCTGCTTCTGGATCTCACGTTTCTCTCGCTCAAGTCGCTCCGCTTTTTCTGCCTCAATCACTCCGTTGAAGTAGTCACGAGTAGAAATGCTCAATTCCGTGGTAGGGTTTGCGGGAAAAGAGACCGGGCTGACGTCAAACACTTTGGCCACTTTATCCACAATCCTTGTATGCGTAGCCCGATCATAATGATCCTCGGCTACTGTAAACGCAAAGGACATCTTCGGATAATTACCAACCTTAATATCCTCATACAAATCGCGTGCCTTCTGCGTTTTACTCAAATCTGCACGGTTTCCGAGACCGTGTTCGTCTGTCCACAGCTCAACCGTTCCTGCTGATGTTCTGGCGTATACCGCACCTTCATGGTCGATTCTGAATACCACATCGGACAGATCCGCATCATCGAATGCGTGCGGGTCAATCTGCTCGAAGTAATCGTTACCATCCGCATCCGTGAACATCTTGTACGGCTCGAACGTGGAAGCGTACCCCTTAACCTCGTATGAAGGGGTTTCCTCTTCCTGATTGATACGAAGCTCCATGCTTCTGTACTCTCTGTCATTCTTCATCGTTTATTCTCTCCTCATTTATCTTCTCGTCTGCGTTCCAATACTCGCCTCGTATTATCCGGGCATCGCCACCATCCACCGGAGCAAGATTCCATATCTCACGAACGTCATTGATGCTCATGATGCCGCGGTCAAGTAATTGGCTCGAAACATTGAGCTTGTCAGCATTCGTCATGTATTGGAGCCTGTTCGCTGTGAGCATTACTTCATTGCCCTGACTCTGTTCCCGGAGCGTGAACAACATCTTCGTCATTACTTCGGAGAACTGCACCGCGAATGGCTCAATCGCGCCTTCATAGAAGGCTGACCATGCATCCCCGAATGCCTTGTTCTGAAGCACGTCCTCATTAACCATGAAATACTGATACACGTTCTTCTCGATCAGCTTCATCTCGTCAGCCGCAACCGTATACGGGGAAGATTTAACCTGATTGATATTCGTGTACGTGTTCGGGAAGAGAAGAAGGCCACCGCCCTCGGCTTCCTTGCTGAAGTTTTCCTCGGAGAACCGCTTCCGTTCCTTTGCAAGATCATCGGCTTTGCTGAAATTGTTAACTTGCGCGTAGAATCTGTATGTCGCGGAACTCTTCACGGCTTCCTGAATGCCCTGATTCTGGATGTGAATCAAGTCCATCGTAGGGAAGAGCGCATGGTTGTTCTCCCCGAGAAGATCATTCCTGTATTGAAACTTCGTGAGTATTCCGCAATACTCTAATTCGATCGCGGCTCTCTCGCCCCACCGGAAGTCATAACGTAGATAGGGAACATCCCCGTACTGAATGATCTCGACATTGGCAGGCAGCGGGCAGAAGATACCACTCGGCTCGCCATACTTGTCATAGATCGGGATGATGAACGCGGTATTATGCACGTCAAGCACCGTGGACAGCCTGTAAAGGAACTGTGACCACGTCTGGAATGCATTCGGGGCCTTCGCGAGTTTATTCTGCAATGCGGGCCGTGCGGCTCCAACGCTCTCGAACTTCAACTTGCTGATATGGACCGCCCTTGCGTTTATGGCCGCCCGGATCAGCTCCGACTCGTATATTCCACCATTCCATGTTGTGAACCGCGGTTCGTACCCATTGAGCATTTCAAACTTGCCCTTGTACTCTCCCCGTGGTTTCGGTGCTTTTTTCAAGAATAAATCAAATAATCCCATGTCACTCCTCGTTCGCGAGCCTCTCTCCTATTTCTGAATACCACTTCTGCCGAACACAGAACGCATCCGCTAATGCGGCACAACCATCGATATGAGCATTCGCATTCAACTTGATAAGCCTGCCCCGTCCACGCTCTACGTTCATCTTGATCGCGGAATTGAGCAGATGTATCTTGAGCAGATCATTGTCTCCGCAATGGAC
>Ga0265298_10004688_pt1 | contig 17371 bp, 24 predicted proteins | sample AusTroGonzalo_MG_3_FD_193486 | JGI IMG/M metagenome (GOLD analysis project Ga0265298, IMG submission 193486) | Bovine rumen microbial communities from tropical cattle in Woodstock, Queensland, Australia - Gonzalo_01 | ecosystem: Host-associated > Mammals > Digestive system > Stomach > Rumen ... | reverse complement strand
GTTTTTAGAAGTGAAACTTTGTATTTTATGTGCATTTAGAAGTAAGAAGGGGAAAGCACCTTCAAGGTCAAGGGATGGCGTAAAAGTTACTGTGAATTTTGTTTCCGGCGCTACTGCACCCAAAATTCTCTGTCAGTTTTACACAGCCAAGCCTTCAGGCGACCCTTGCCGGGTGCGGCCTTCACTACCTTCGCACAGAAAATGCTATGTTTTGCTTCGACACGGAAAACAGACTGGAGAATACAAGGTTTCACCCCATCAGAGAAAGTCCGTGAGACGGTCTGCAGGGATGCCGCACGAGAGCCGGACAAAGAACTGCGTGATTGGAACGGAATCAGCCGATTTTGGAACGAAAAGCGTTAATTTTGGCACGGATTGTGTTAAAATCGTGTTAAAGACGGCCTGAAACGCCCAAAAGTGGCAAAAAGTTGGATATAATACAAGTAGAAGGGGTATCACAGTGAGATACCCTTACAATATGTTCCACTTTTAAATATAGGAGATCTTATTATGAAGAAAGTATTCAGGTTCAGGAATCTGGAGCAGGTGAGGCGTAAACACGCCCAAGACCGTGCCTTTGAGAGAGCCGTGAGAAGTGTCACGGACGAACAGTTTCAGAAGATGTGGGGTTACTCCATCGATGAATGTGTAAAAAAGATAATGAAGCGGTGGGAGGCATACCACTACTTCCACTGTACGCCGGAGGGTCATCTGATGATGGAACTCATCAAGAGCGGTAAGCTACCCCTTCATTCCAAATAAGGTTTATTTGGAAATCTGCGACAAATTTAATACTCAGCCGTAGGCTACCTTGTTACGGGCAAAGCTCCAATGGTTTGCCCGCCAGGGCTGCGACCTACGGGAGTCAGCCCGCCCGCGACAGACAGGCCGGAACTGGCTTTTGCACATTTTAACAGGAGTAGTTTTCGGTAGCCGACTACCAGAAACTACCGAATGTCCCCGCACGGCTCATAACAGGGCTGTACGGGGACTATGTTCAAATGAAAAAAGAAAAGGCTTATTTGTGGACGGATGCCTCATGGATGAAGATCCTCAGTTGATTGAATCCCTTGTCATCCCATGACATTCTGAAACCTTTGGCTTCGTTCTGAAGGATATCATAGCCGATGTTCCGTGCCTTCAGGTCGGAGATCTGCCCTTCCATCCATCTGTTCATCTGAGCCTTGGCCTTGTCGAAGGAGTTACACACCTTGACCTCGGTATGGCCGTTGGCCTCCGGGTCGGTGTCGTGCAGTGTGACATGGGTAACGACGAACACCTCCAGACGGTGGGCGGCCTTCGACTTGGCGTGTTGCCGTGCCTCGTCGATCAGCTCGCTCATTTCCTCGGCAAAGTAGTTACTGGCATAGTCCTCATATTCTGAGAACTGTGTAACGTCGGGATGGTTCTTATCCAGACCGTAGAATATTTCCAGAGAGAAATAGGCTTCCTCGCTGTCACCCGTGACCACGAGCATTACGCCGTACTGGCGTAGTTCCTCGTTAGCCTTTTCGAGCGACTGCTGCCAGTCCCATTTGTTCTGAGGGATGTTCTTATAGAACTCCCGGACGCTTTTCATCGTAAGGTCGGCCAGAGGAAAACAGGTGTTTTCGTAGCCAGTACCGGCGATGATCCACACAAACGGCTTGCCGTTGATAAATGCGATATGGTCATATCGGTCGTTCCAGAGTTTTTTCTTGCCGTCGTCGGTAGTTTCCTTGTATTCTACCATTTCCACGTCAGGGAAACCATAGCCGCCGTGGGCGGCGATGGCGATGGCGTTAAGCATATCCTGACGGTCGGGGGTTGTCTTGATGTTATTCATAATCAAAAATCTTTTGCTGTTATTTCTTAACCTTGATTTCTCCTACCACCTCGAAGAAGTTCTCGATGTGCGCACAGGCAGAGTCCAGTTTATCGAAAGCCTTGTTGAGCTTCTTCATGCTGTCCTTGAAGGTGCTGTATTCCTCGTATTTCTCCACACCCTCCTTGACGATGCCAAGGTACATATTCAGGCGGTTCTCCACAACATTCAGACTGAGGAAAACCTTGTCGAGGTGGGCCAGTGACTTCTCCATCCATTCCCTTTCCTCCGGATCATCTTCGGGGTGCAGTACCCGTGAGAGGTCGATGTTGACAGCCTGCGAGGCATCACCTCCGGAACTGGCGATGACTCCGGCCATCGCCACAATCTGTTGACGGGCTTCCTTCAGCTGCTTGCGTGTAGCGTCAAGTTGCTCCTGAAGATCTTCGGTTACGTCCCTGACGATGATATCACGGTTCTGACGTATCTCGGCAATCTGCGCGTCGCGCTCCTTCAACTTGTTTTCAAGCTCGGCCACTTTGTTGGAGAGCTTATTATTTTTCTTGGTCAGGATCTCGTTATTCTCCCAACTCTTTTTCTTCTTCTCGATCTTCTCTTTCAGCTTTGCGTTTTCTTCAAGCATACGCTGATAGTCCTTGATGGTATAGAGAAGAATCTTGTTGGCAGGCACGTCATCCTGACTGCGGCCTGTACGGGGATGCTCCATGATGGAGAGGGTACGGTGTAACTCCTGATATATGTTTCTCGGACTGACGATCGGCTGTCCGTCCCATGTTGTTTTAAGAATATTATTTTCCATGACGATTTTACTTTTAAGTTAATTTTCCAGTACATAGCCGTCCCATCTGACGATGGCCGGGATCTGCTTGGCCGACAGGTCAGTCAGGCGGTCATACCAGAGGGTGGCGGCATTGTGGATGGTACACTCGGCGAAGCCGTTGAGCTTCATGTCCAGACGGGCATTGACGGCCCGGCAGGCATGACGGATGAAATACCAACCGTCCTTGCGACGTGCGAAATGCAGTTGGATGCGGTGCAGCCGCTCAACCAGACTCATGCTGTTCTTATTCAGAAAGAAGGAATCCTTCTTCTCATTTGTATTTGCTATATTTGTCATATTGCTTATTCTTTTAGAGTTATTCATCTTCAAGTGTCACATCACAGAGAATGACGCTGAAATGCGTATCGTCGGCAAAATAGCCGTCGTTGGTACATTCTTCTATGTCCGCTTCACTGGTTACTTTAAAGTCCTCGCGGAGGATCTTGGCGAAGTAGGCTTCTGCCTTCTTTGCCTCGGTGAAGGTCTTCGTCTTCTTGGAAAGAAGTTCCTCACCGTCGATGATTTGCACCATTGTTATTATCTTAGCCATAGTCGTAAGGGGTTAAATCATTACCGGGTTCAAGTCTGCGTTCTGGAGGGTAGAGAAAAGACACAAGACCTTTGAAGCCTTTTCGTCATTGTCATACTCCTTGTTGTCAGGATCGGCAGCCTTGTTGGCCTCCTTCTTCATAATCTCCATCAGAGTAAGGTACTCTTTCTTGGTCAGTCCTACGATGGCGCAGGACTCAAACAGTTCGTTTTTGATAACTTTTGCCATAACGGTTCATATTGTGGGGAGGCGGTTACCCTCCCCGTTACCTTTTTGATTATGATCTGAAATCTTCCTCGTCACTGGCGGTCATTGCACCGTCCTTCAACTGGAAGTAAATGGTTTCGTAACGCTCATGCTCGCTGCCCTCGGAGTTATACATGCAGTCGAGGTAAAAGTCCATTGCCTTGTCACGGCGCATGGTTTCGGTCTTCCGGTAGCAGGTAATCTTTACCATATCCATCATATTAACCTTCGGGGTTTTCGTTGCTCTTGGCATAGTCTTTGTCTTTTTATTGTCTTTGAGATTCTTCTTTGCTTCTTCTACTGAGGGGAAAAGCCGTGCATCGGTGGTGTCCTTCTCGTTGACGGCGATACACTGGCCATTGAGATCGTTGTCTTTCGTTATCAGACGAAAGCCGTTGAAACTGCGGCTTGTGTCAAGTCCTGTAAATACTATCATGACCGTAGGGTTTTAGCAGAGGTACGTCGTTTGCCAGTCCTTGCAGCACTCTTCCAGAGTGGTAGCTCTCAGACTGAAGGGATTACCGCCACATGGCGTAAAGAGGTGTGTTCCCCGTGACTCGTCACGGTAGCCGGATTTCCAACCGTTCTTCCATGCCTCGAAGTTGTGCATGATAGCGACGCTGCTCACGTTGAAGCCGTGGCTGCAAAACTCCTTGGCGATTTTCAAGGCTCTGCGGATGGTCATCGTCTTGGGGAAACCGAGATCGATGTCATACTGGTCATAGCAATAGACGGTTACGCCCTGCTTGGTCTTGGTCAGGATATTCAGGTTCGTGAATCCTGCCGGAAGGTCTTCGGCCTTCATGGGTGTGGGAGTCCATTCGGGTTGTGGACCGATCTCGCCCGTTGTCAGGTTGATGGGGGTGTCGTACTTGAACAGGAGTTTGCCTTCCTTGTTCATCAGTTCGATGATGCGTCCGTCGTTGAGTTGAAAGCCCCATTGTGCATCTTTTCTTGACTGGATATAATTGAGCTGTGCCATAATTCTTTTTGATTTTATTTATTCACTTTTTGTCGAATGGTGGTCAAAAACCTTGGGTTTAGATCCAACTGACGAACATCAGTTTTGTTTCCTCGCTGACGTTCAGCGGTTTGTCGGTCACGATCGAGCCGCAAAAGTTCACGACGATGGTAGTGCCTTTCGGGGCGATGGCTACCGGCTGCGAAATATCAGTATCGGAGTGGCGGGTGTGATACAGGTGCTTGTCCTTGGGAAGGGTGTCGGGGTTCACTCTCACACCGTCGAAATATTCCACCTTGTGGATATCTTTCTGCTTTTTCATCCGGATTTCAAGGTTGCACTTGTAACCCTGCAAATCGTTGTAGTTCTCTGTTGCTCTCATAATTGATGCTCAAATTAGTGGGAGGTGGTTGGCCTCCCCATGACCTTTTGTTAGTCTGTCATCTGGAAGAAATAGTAACTCTTTTCCTCGTCGTTCTCGTACTTGGCATAGAAATCATCCTTGGCCTGATAGTAGAGGTTAGAGTAGAGTTCGATGTAGCGGTCACGATCCTCGATGCCTTGGTTCTTCAGCTGCTCGTTACCCCATGCAAGCATATTAAGGGCGATAACCACCTCCGTGAAAGCCTTGTAGTCGTTAATCCAACTTTTCTTGACAAGATCGTAAGTGTCCTTGACTCCCTTCTCGCCCATCATCCAGTCGATACGTGCGAAGTCGCTGACAAAGGTGTACTTTAAAGGCTCTCCGGGCAACTGCTTGTTTACCCATGCCTCCATGCCTGCTGCGTAGGTCATTGCGTTTCTGAAACTTTCATTAAGTTTTGCCATACTCATTCGTGCCTGTTTGTATTCCGTCGGCTGCGGTTTAGTTTATATTGTCTGTGACGCTGTTTTTGAGAGTTATCGGCTGAGTGAGCTAAGATCCCTATCTTTTAAGTTCTTATCAAGTCTGCCGTGTGTCTTCTCTTTATCAGTCGTCATCGACTTCGTTTCGCTTTTAGTCCCTTTTCTTTGCGGTACTTCACAAGAGGCTGAACAATCGGCCTACGCCAAGGAATTTCGGTGAAAATTTCGCGGAATACCCAGATAGTGAAAGCTATCTGCGGAAGGCTGCCGCCAAATTTTTGCCAGAAATAACGACCATCGGGAGAGGTACTTGGCATGGACGAAAGCCTCTGTACCTTTGCAAAGGAAAAGGGCGTTAAGAAAGCAGAACGAACCCCAACGGGTGATAAAGGACACACGGGCAAGCGGACTTGAATAAGAGAAATATACCCTCTCCTCTACGCTTCATGAAGCGTCTGCAGAAGAACCGTATCTGATGGTTTGCCGTTTGGGATGGATGGTTATTCAGAAACATACATTAAGCATGAAATTCCCCTGATTTTTCCTTAATGTGTCAAAAACCGACCAAATAAGATGGTCTGAACCTGCTTATTTTCCTGTTTTTGTCAGAATAAGTCTCACGTAACAGTCTTAGCCGCCCGTGCGGGCTTGTGGCTTCAAGCCACGATGATTGTGCCTCCAGCTACTGATGGAGGTTCTTTCATCGCCCGCACTTCCAGAGGATATGTCCGTCCGGCTTGCAGACGAATGAGCATCATCCGTTTGCGGGACGGTAAGGTCTTTTCGCTCTGGACGGCTCGGTTCTGGTACGTGCTTTATAGCGAAGCGATTGCTCATAGGGAACATGAAGCACAGACATTGTGCGCCTGCCTCTGTATGGGGTGTGATGGCATCAACGGCTCATTACGGGAAAGCACGAGGGAAAGCGTCGCACGGTGTGGGAGTGCGGAGAAAGAGGGCATTGTAACACCCGGTTTCCTCACCATGGCCATGCCATCGTGGGAAAACGACGATAGCGGGTATCTATGACCGTCATCGGCGTAGGGCGGGACATTACCTGGTTTCTCGTCAGCAGTCCTGCCGTCATGCGGAAAAACGCCTTTCCTGACGCTCTCACGCAGTGGGACGGCCATCGCCCCCAAGGAAGAGGTGTACTGTGCGGTGACACAGAGCCGCCCCGTGGCCGAGGAGTACGGCGACCAAGCCCCAAGCACACGACCGTCGGTGTTGGCGAGGCAGCCATGCGCCCCCGAGCGAACCAAGACAGTCGTATGCAGGGGTGCCAGGAGTGGGACGTATCAGCCACAGGACGGGTTGCCTTGGAACGGCACAGGGTATGTTCCCGGCTCAGGATAATGAGAAAACCAGCCGTTAGGCTACCGCTTTACGGTCTGAGCTGAACGGTCAGGCCGCCAGGCTGCGACCTACGGGAGCAGCCGCCCGCCGAGGAAAGGTAATTCCCACCTATCATCACTGACGGGTGGGAATCGGTTATTAGAGTATAGCTATTTAAACGATCAGTTCTGGGTTATGTACTCGTGTCCGAAACGGCAACGAAGGCAGTCGCGCTTGTTGCAGTAGTGGTGTTTCATCTGAATGAGGGCCTGACTATCTCCGGCACTCTTGACCTTGATGCCTACGCGCTCCCATTGCTTTGTCACGGCATTGTTCTCTGCCTTCAGCTGCTCCAGATAGTCGAAAGCATTGTCACAAAGGATTTCCTTGTGTGCGTAACGGCCATAGGTGAAGAGGAACGGCACTACGGCATTGATCATCAGTGAGTTGAGCGATGTAGGTGAAAGGTTCTTTTCCTTCCGATCCTTCTCCATTGCACCGAAGGTATAGTGAGTAAACCAATACGGGGTTGCATGGGTATGCAGTTGGTTCTCCACCTCCTTGATGTTCTCGCAGTTGATGATAGCCTTCACCTCGGCCTTATAGGTATAGTAGAGGTTGGCCATTTGTGAGATACGGATATGGGGATAGTTCTGCGGGGTAAGACCTTTCATGTTCCACTCGCTGCCGTTGATCGGCTGGAGTGAATACTTATGCTGGAGGTAGAGGTATTCGTTTCTCAACTTGGCAAAGTAGCCTTCGTTAAGAGCCGTCTCTTGGAATTTCTCTGGAATGGTGGAAAGTTCAAGGAGTCCGGCTTGACCTAAGAAGAGAGCTTCGACTTGGAATAGATCGTCGCGGTGGCGGTTGATGGAATCCAGAGGAAGGGACTCTGCCCATTTCTCGAATACATCACTATTATAGCCAAAGCCAAAGCTACGTGCCAAGGTTATGAAGAAAGCCTTGTCCCATGATTTAGTGTTGGCATAGACATCCTTAATATGAGCGGTTTTATTTTCCAGACGTTCCGTCTGCATGGCTGCGAGCCAAGCATGGACTTTGAGCGGTGAAAGGTCGGGGATCACCTTATAGCAGGCGGGGTGTTTATATCCCGCATTGGCCAGAAGGTCTTGATAGTTGCTGCGTACCTTCTCCGGAATATCCTCGCACACTACATCAATCGTTTCACCCTTGGAGTTCTGGATGAAGGAATCAAACTCACCACATATCACCAGACAAACATTGTCATAGTTATGGTTTTTGTCGTAGCCGTTTTTGATCCATTCGGAAGACTTACCGAGTATCACCACATTGCACACCCACAACCATTTGCCGATATTCAGTTTTGCATTGAAGAAATCGGGGCCTTCGTGGTGGTTGCGGAGTCCTGGGTCTAACACCTCTACGGGTTTGCCGCTCATGGTCTTGGTGGCGGTAATCATCTTGTGTTGGAAACAATAGCCTAATAAGGTTTTGGTTTCCACTCTGTCATGTAAACTGATCGTTGTAGCCATATCTGAAATACTTTAAAGTTATTATTATAATGTTCCGTCTGCGATCCGTGCAAGCAGATATTCAGTGTTATATTTACGCTCCACCTTCTTGCAGTCGATGTCCGAAAGAGCCTTTTTGAACATCCTCGTGGTGTAGGCCAGATAGAGGATAGTGTTCTTGGATAATTTGATCCCGTGGCAGCAGATAGTATCTATCGTGATATAAGGCTGATAGTTTCCGTCTATCACTTGAATACCCTTGATAGGTCTGCCGTTCTCTATGATCGATGCAGTCCAATGCGACCCTCTATAGGTCTTGGTAGGTAGCCAGTTGTCTTGTGTGTAGCTATCCGATTCGGAGATCAGCTTGGCCTTGATTGTGTATCTGCCGTTGTCGCTGACAAGTTCGATGTTTCTTGGTGTAATTGCCATACTCTTTGATTTTTTTGTTTACCCTTGCGCTGATGTTGGAGTTATCGGCTGAGACGAGCTTAGATTCTTTCTTTTGAAATTCTTATCAAGTCTGCCGTTTGCCCTTATCCTATCAGTCGTTTTCGACTTCGATTTCGCTTGAGTTCTTTTCTTTGCGGTACTTCACACGAGGCTGAACCAGTCGGCCTACGCCAAGGAATTACGGTAAAAATTTAGCGGAATACCCAGATTATGTGAGTAATCTGAGAAGGCTGCTGCCAAATTTTTGCCAAGAATAGCGACCATCGGGAGAGGTACTTGGCATGGTCAGAAGCCTCTGTACCTTTGCAAGGAAAAGAACGGCTCGCAAGCGGATCGGACCCGAAGAGGTGACAGGAGAGCTATACGGTGGATGGACTTGAATAAGGGGAAACACCATCTCCCCTACGCTTTTAAGCGTCTGTCTATTGTCTGACTTTAGCTGTTTTTACACTTATCAATGGGAAAACAGACCTGAAAACTACACTTTTCAATGAAAAAGGCAGTTGAATATCCCTGCTTTCGGTATATACATGAAAAAAGGGCGAGCTTCCCAGCTGGCCCTTTGAGTGTCAAACTAAAATGAAAGAATAGCGTTCATCGTATGAAAGAAAGAGGGAGGCTTACGCCTCCTCTGTGGTCTCAGGAGCTTCCTCCTCATCATCACCGGTGGTGATCTCGGTGCCTCGGAAGACGATCTTCTGAACGGTCTTGCCGTCCTTCTCGTACTCCTCGGGCTTGAAGAAACCCTTCACGGTGAGGCGGTTACCCTTCTTCAGAAGGTCGAGGTCGGCGGCGTTCTTGTTACCGCGCCAGATCTCTACATTGAGGATTGCGCTGGTGCGCTTCTTGTTATCATCCTTACCCTCGGTGCGGGAGATTGACAGGCCGAAACGGGCGACTGTGGCGTTCTTGAACTCGTTCTTAACTGCGTCGTTTACGACGAAACCTGTCACTGCGAAATTGTTTACTGACTTCATAATTGTACTTTTTTTAGATGTTAAACTTAATTTTTACGGTGCTTCAAAAGCTGGCAAGGAGAAGATATGTAACGGCCAAGGAATTTCAAGGAAAATTTATGGAATACCCCATTTTCTTTAGCCTGCGTTAAGAAGGAAATGCGGAAGGCTGCCGCAAATTATCTGAAGAAATAATGACGCGAAATTCCATGCAGCAGAGAGGTACTTGCCAAATATCGCTTGCGCTAAATTTGCACAGGAAAAATAAGAGTGACATCGCCCAAAAATAAAGTACCTGACAGTCAGGCCCGGAACAATTGATGACAGGTTCCTGTTAATGACCCGTGGAGAGTGAGAGGTTTAAACGCCAACAGATCCCTTGAAAAGGTGTCAATACGCAACAGAGGGCAAAAGTGGGAACCCACGAAAGGGTGAAGCATAAGAACCGATACAGAGATAGCGAGTGACAGCCGCCGGAGCCAGTGGCTCACGAAGAAGACCGCCTACGAGTGAAAAACAGGGTTAAAAGCCACAAGGAGAGAGCAAAGGACAGATGCAGCCAGGAAGTACAGTAGTACGACTGCAGGGATGACATGATGAGAGATAGAGGAAAACTCCGGCAAAGAAGGCAGGATGCCCTTTGGTGACCTTTACGGTGAACACCTTTCATGAACCAAGTGCAGACCTAAGAATAAGCGGAAAACTGCCAAATAAGGTGTATTTGGTATATCCGAAAGCCTTCCGAACCCCGACCTACGTACTTTAGGGCCAGCCGCCAGAGCGGGAAAAAGATGAGTGAATAACGGGCAGATGTCCTTCCAAGCAATGAAAGACGGACTTAGGCGGTCCTTTGGATCCGGAGTCTTTTTGCTTGAAGAGAAGGAGAATCGACCGCTATCCTTTCATCCCCGCTCTTCCAGATGATGTGTCCGTCCGGCTTGCGGACGAATGAGAATCATCCGTTTGCATGACGGTAAGGTCTCTTTCTTCTGGACGGTCTGGTTCGGGTATGTCCTGTAGCGTAAGCGTTGACGCATAGGAAACATCTTCAGGCATCCTTTCAGGGTGCCGTCACCTCTTTTCAAAGGGTGTGGTGGCATCAACGGCTCATTACGGGAAAGCACGAGGGAAAGCGTCGCACGGTGTGGGAGTGCGGAGAAATCGGGCATTGTACCACCCGGTTTCCTCACCATGGCTATGCCATCGTGGGAAAACGACGATAGCGGGTATCTATGACCGTCATCGGCGTAGGGCGGTACATTACCTGGTTTCTCGTCAGCAGTCCTGCCGTCATGCGGAAAAACGCCTTTCCTGACGCTCTCACGCAGTGGGACGGCCATCGCCCCAAGGAGAAAGAGGTGTGTGAGAGGTGGCGACACAGGGCCGGTATGATGACCGTGGAGGGCGGCGAGGAAAGCATCAGCACACGACCGTCGGTATCGGCGAGGCAGCCATGCGCCCCCGAGCGGATCAAGACAGTCGTATGCAAGGCTGCCAGGAGTGGCCCGTAACAGTCTTCACGGCCTGCCTTGGAGTGAGCTTTCACGGCTGTTTCCGGCTCGTGTTAATGGCAATTTTCAGGTTTTCCATTCCGTTAGGGTCTTGAATTTGTTAAATCAAGAAACAGTTTTTGGATTTTTTTGTTTCCACGGCCAAAAGCATTAACTTTGCCGACGGTTCATACGAAATATATATAAACATTCACTTTCACTTGGCATGTGACGAGTTTTACTCAGATTAAGTGTGTTCTTTCATTGTAGATCCCCCGTCACGAGCTGGCGGGGTTTTTTATTGTTGTTCTAAATATTGATGCTATGGGAGTTTTAAGGTTTATCCGCAAGACGACGAAGTACCTGCTGATCACCGCCGGAGTGGCGGCGCTGGCCACGAAGGGGAGCCAGTATCTCCCCTCCCTCAAAGGTGCGCTCACCTCAGAGGGTCCGCAGGGCTATGAGGTGGAGTATATGGAGCCGCGAGAGGTGGAAACGAGCCATCTGGAACGTTTTCTGCCAGCCGACCGATTAGGGCGGCCAGGCCAGATCCTCTATCGCAAGAGTTATGTTGTTTCCTACAACAGGGAAACCAGATGTCCCAACTGGGCTTTCTGGGAGCTGACGCGCGAACACGCCGACGGCGATGTCAAGCGTCCCGACTATGCCTTCCACGAAGACATGGAGGTGAAGGCTCCACGCGCCGATGCTGCGGATTACAGGGGCTGTGGCTATGACCGGGGACACATGTGTCCTGCGGGCGACAACAAATGGGACAGGGAGGCGATGTATGAGACATTCCTGATGACGAACATCTGCCCTCAGAACCAGCAGCTGAACAGCGGCCTCTGGAACCAGATAGAACAGCAGTGCCGCTATTGGGCAAAGAAGCACGGGCGGCTCTATGTCGCCTGCGGGCCTTTGTTACTGAAGGGCGACTACCACACCATCGGCCCTAACAGGGTCATGGTGCCTGATGCCTTTTTCAAGGTGGTGCTTTGCCTGGAGGGAACGCCCAAGGGCATTGCCTTCATCTGCCGCAATACCGAGGGCGACAGGCCGAGGGACTACTATGTGAACACCATCCGCGACGTGGAGCGTGTGACGGGCTACACCTTCTTCCCGAACCTTACCGATGCAGCCATGCAGCGGGTGAAGGAAGAAGCGGACTATGAAATGTGGTAAAAAGCCCGTTTCCAAGGCCGCAGACCGCCTTTCTCGCCTTTAGGTGATAAACTTACCGCCTGAGAGGTAAAACCCTCCAAGAACGACTTTTTTGTATTACTGTATGTTTTTGGAAAAAAGAAAAACCCTCGCGTCTCACGACGGGAGGGAAATTCAAAAAAAAACGTGTTGATAAACACAAGTAATACAAATATCGTATGACACAAAAATGCTATGTTACGGGAATCACATGAAGGTCAAGGCCAAGTTTCTTGGCTGTAGAGATCATGTGACGAGTGCCTTTTGAAAGGCCGTTCCAGAAGCAGATGACCATATCGGCCTCCTTGGCCATGTGGTGATTGCGCACGGGGCCTGCGGCCTTGCCGTACTGTTCCCAGTCGGCGGGAAAGCGTCGGAGCTGATAGCCCCTGGCTTGGGCGTATTGTTCGCCCAGCGTGTCCGTGCCTCCTGCCCCACCGCTGAAGACGGTGATCTGCTTGCCTTGGGCTACACCTTTGAGGATGTTGTCACAGGCTGTTTCGAGCTTCTGGTAGTCATCGAAGTTCCGGCTACCGGCGATGATGACGTTCAATGTGTTGGTACTATTCTTCATCTTCTTTTATGTTTGGTTGATACTCAAATTCAAGGTCATCCGTCAGATAGCGCATGATGTTCTGCAGCTGGTGTATCTGATAGCAGCTCAGACGTATGAAGGTCTTGACATAATCCGACATATAGCGGAAGGATCCGCGATGGTGTGCCTTGTCGTAGCGGTACAGCAGCTTCATATCACCGTAGTAGTACATGAGCTGCCAGCCTTTCTTGTCGGCAGTGACGAAGCCCAGGTGCAGGAGGTTGAACACGTCGATGTCGATACCCTCCACCTGTTTCAGGGGAAAGTAGTGGATCTTGCCGACGGTATAATCCAGATGGTCAGGTACGAGTACTTTGTTAAGTACGATGCCGCCAATCTTTTCACGCAGTACCTCTGCCACCTGAATAAGCATCAGGCCGTCCTTTCCGAGGTTCACCCTCAGAAAGCTGCCTACGGGAGTTTCACGGACGTTGACCATGCTTTGCCTCCTCTAAAAGTCTTGTCATCTTCATATATGAGCGCACGATCTGGAAGAAGGGTATCAGCTCTTCTTCCTGACGGACTGAGTGAGTCACCGCACGGCTCTTGGCCGTGCCGGTGAGGATGTCGTACTCTTCGACATGGTACAGTGCGGCCAGACGCTCCAGCTGTTCCAGCGGAAGGGCGTTTGCGTCCTTCTCCGCTTCGAGGTAGGCCTCCTTGGTTATGCCAAGGTATGCCGCCACCTCCTCAACCGGGAACCTGGCCTCACGGCGCAGTCTTTCAAGAATGGGAGCCATAGCTGTCATATTCGAGTTTTGCGCCTTTCTTCACATATTTGGAGATATCCATGCCGAAAGAGAGTCCGAGGGAGTCAAAGAGATCATCCAGTTCTGTGAGCGATTTCTTGCCGAAGTTACGGAATTTCAAAAAATCCGTCTTGTTGTACTGGACGGCATCACCCAGCGTCTCGATGTCCTGTGATTTCAGGCAGGTGAGACAGCGCACGGTGAGGTTCAAGTCCACGATGCGCGTCTTCAGCAGCTGGCGCATGGCAAGGATCTCCTGGTCATCGGTATCGTCATCCGATTCCTCTTCCTGACGCTTCTCGTACTTGGCCAGCTCTGCCTTCTGGCGGGCTATCTCTTCATTCTGGTCATTGATAATCTGCTCACCAAGGGCGCTTTTCTTCTTCATGTCTGCCAGCTCGCGCTTGATGTCGGCGTAGTCGTTCATCTCAGCGATCTTATGGATAGCCTTATGGGCTATCTGCATGACATTGGCACGGCCTGACCAGTCTTCGGCCACGATCTCGTCCAGCGGCTTACGGTGGACGATGCCCCATAGGATGCGATGCTCGCGGTGGTTGATACAGCGGGCTTCGAGGGCCAGCGCAAGGATCATTTCGAGGAACTGTATGCGGATGGCATCTTCACCGACGATAGAGACGATGCCGTGAGCCTTGCGGATGTCCAGCATCCGCTTCTCCGTTTCCTGCAAGAGCTGTTCCGTCCGCTCTTTGGCGGCGGCGATCTTCTCTTCCATCACGGTGAGGTCTTTGTAGGAGTCAAAGAACTTGTCGAGGGAGTTCTTGTCGATCAATGTCTGGCGGTTCTTTCCCACATCATGGAGGATGCCGGACTCCAGCCAGTTACTGACAGTCTGACGGTTCACGCCCAGATAGTCAGCTGCTTCCTGTCTTGATAATAATCTACCCATAATTCTATACTGTTAAGTTGTTATTTCCATTCGATACCGAAACGCTCCAGCAGGTCGCGCAGCTCCACGACGGAGGTCGTACCCATCTGCCAGGCGTTTCTCTTTACGTCATACTGACGGAACTGAGTTACAAAATCCCCGATAGGGAACTTTTCTCTCACATTCGCCTTGTCATCCTCCTGGAACTTTCGGCGGTTATAGAAGCCGTCGTAGAAGTTACGACGGATGGCACGTACCAGACGGGTGCTGCCTTTCTGCTCATGTACGAAGGTCAGCAGATCCATGCCTGCCAGCACACTGTTACAGTTACTCATAGCACCGGCCTGCCCTTCCTCGCGGAGGATGGCCTTCAATTCTGGCAGCAGGGCCTCGATGGTAGCCACTGCCTTCTGTAGTTTCTTCAGGTTCTCTGCTTTCATATTTATTTATTAAATTGCCAAGTGAATGAAGTCGTTCCCTTTGAGCAGCGTCCAGATCTTATGTGCGTAGTACTGACTGGCAAATGCCGGACACAGCTTCTTATCATCATCCGCAATATTGTAAGTCAGCAACTCTCTGCGGATGGCCTCTATATCGTCGGCTTTGGTGTACTCGCCCTTTGTGCCGTCACTCTTTTCATACGGTACACTGCCATACGGCTGGCTGATGGCGGTTATCACCTCTTCTGCCACCGCTGCCACCTGTTTCTTATAATCCTCTCGTGACATATCCGACATTCGTTTGAATTGTTATTGCCGATAAGAACGGTGAATATACCTCAGAGACATCCCCGTGAGGATTTGTCTTCAGAAAGTCTTGAACAACATCAAACTCTTCCTGTTCCAGACAGCGAAGAATAAACTGCACAAACTTATCCTTTGGCCTGAAGTTGTTCATCGACTGGCACATTTCATCGGCAGTGGTATAGTCCTCGCCGTAGTCCTGTACGAAACTTGCCTTATACAATTCCGAATGTATGTTCGGCTGCGTAATCTCAAAGATACAATGATGCTTCATACTGTTATCTGTTTACGGGTTTGAAATACTTGTTACGATAGTTCTCAGAGAAGAGGGTGCGGCGTACCAGCGTGTATGTCTCACGCTCCTTGGAGGAGATCGGACGCTTCCATTTCAGGCGGTCTTTGACCGTTTGGAGGGCTTTCTGTGCTATCTCTTCACGGCTCAGGCCGTCCTTCGGACAGAGACCCTTGGCAATCACCTCACCTGCGAGCATCGAAACAAACTCCGCTTCGCGGGCCTGTTCCCGCTCGATGTACGACTTGGCCGTCTTCAAGAGACGGACGAACTCGTAATACTGAGAGCGGTAGATACGGCTGTTGAGGTAATAGTCCAGCTCCTCGATCTTCAGGTTGTCGTAGGCGAGGTAGTTGTTATACCGTCCGCGTATACCGATGGCCACCTTGTTCTTACGCTTGGTGAAGCCGTTCTCCCATGAGTAGGCATCATCCGACGGCAGGTAGTTGATGACATACAGGCACTTGCTGATGTCACGCCTCCAGTAGTCACCGTCAGACTTCTCGTCGTATTGTGGATTCTTCTTCAGGGAATACACGCCCACCGTAGGATAGGCGGGTTCACAGCCCTTGTTGTAGTAGCGGAAGAAACAGTCGGCGTTCATCCCGGCTGCATCCAGCAGCAGAATACGGCTGCCCTCGCTGACGCTCTCGTTCTGCATCTTCATCCAGTCCTTCACCGACGGGCGGCCATCCTGAAGCAGGTGTGAGGTGTCAAGCTCATATTCCATGCGGATGGTGTCATCCAAGCCTTCCATCTTCAGGAAGGAGCAGGTGACATGATGGGGTGCGAACACGTCGCTACGGTCAACGAGGCCCTGGAGCAGGAAGGCGATCTTCGTAAAGGTGCGGCGCATCTGGTCGCTCTTCAGCTCGTCATTCTTCCTGTGCATTTCGTAGAAAGAATCCTTCTGTTCCTCTTCCAAGGTCTTCTGATACTCGTCGAGATTAGGAAACATACGGTCATTAAGATAGATATGCTCCGACTCCAGACGGTACAGGTTATCACCGTTTCGGATCAGGAACAGCGTGACGTGGTTCGGACGGTTCATGATGACGTTCTCCCACCAGTTGTCGGAGTATTTCTTCTCGGTGCGGCGCGGCTTGATGGCCACGATGCTCTTGGCATCGGGGAGGATGGTCTTGAAATTACCGTCCTTTGTCAGCCAGTCGTCGAACTTTCCGATCTTCCGCCAGTCGAAATCATCATCTATCAGGGCAAACTCCTCGTCCATGAAGAGGACGGCCTGACGGATGACGATCGGCTCCGTCTCAGGGGCAGGCTCACCGGAAATCAGCGTCAGCACCTCTTCCTTGATACCGGCATAGGTCTCAATAGTCTGGATAACATAATCGAGTTTCTTGATTTCGCGGTTCATCTTCTCCACCACACCCTGTACCTTGGAAAGTTTCTTTTCTATCTCGTACATCATCTGACAGTGCATGAGGTTACAGTAGTTCTTGATGACGGTCACACCTTTCTGGGCGGCATCGATCTGACTACGCAGTGCCACGAGCGACTGTTTGTTTCCCAAGGCCATCAGCGACGTGTCGCTGGACTCGGTAAAATCCTCCACGGAAGCACCCTCATGGATGATACGGTGTGCCATGTCGCGCAGGAGTGTGGGATCGCCCTCCAGCACATGATAGTAGCTGTTCAGCTCATTGATGGAGGAAGAGCGGCGATCTCCGTCCTTCTCCAAGGTGATGGGGTTGATACCCTCGTAGGAAAACCAGTCCACCTTTTCGCCGTTGCGGTACTCATGGAGTTCCTTTTTCGTGATGATGAAAAGATTCTCCGCATGGTTGTCAACGATGTAGCAGCCGACCTGAAAATCCTTCTCATTGGTAGGTTGCATCGCTCCGACGATTTCCGTATGTTTGATGATGTCTGCCATAACGATATAGTTTTATAATACTTCAGGA
>Ga0265298_10004687_pt1 | contig 17371 bp, 11 predicted proteins | sample AusTroGonzalo_MG_3_FD_193486 | JGI IMG/M metagenome (GOLD analysis project Ga0265298, IMG submission 193486) | Bovine rumen microbial communities from tropical cattle in Woodstock, Queensland, Australia - Gonzalo_01 | ecosystem: Host-associated > Mammals > Digestive system > Stomach > Rumen ... | reverse complement strand
CTCACAAATAACATCTTTAACCTTCTTATAGCTCATAATACAATAGTTAGGTTAAAGAGTTTTCGATGCAAATATAGTAAAACAACGAATTGAATGCAAGGAAATGCTCGTGATTTTACTGCATTTCTAATACAATGGACATCTCTTTTCATTTCATTATAGTAAATGGTATAAAACATAGTCTGCAAACAACAAGGGGCGTTACACTTGACAACAACAAACCTTAATTAAACACCCCTTGGTATCAGATATTGCAAACATACTAAAATGCATTGGCACAGGGGGACTGTCCCTTTTGGGTCATTGTGTTAAAGATTCTTAACGAAACAAATGTTGATATTCAAAACATTTGTGTGTTATATCAAAATTATTTTGATTTGCATCAACAACAATTTGTTTTGCTTATGAGACAGCTCACAAAAAAGGAAAAAATCATCATGGAGCAGTTCTGGACTTATGGTCCCATGTTTGTCCGGGAACTGCAGGAGCATTATGAGGAACCCAGACCTAATTTCAACACTCTCTCCAATCAGGTACATACACTTATGGAGGATGGGTTCCTGGAGCGCAAGGCCTATGGAAGCAACTACCAGTACATCCCTGTAGTGTCACGCAAGGCATACAGTCTGGACGGTTTCCACGGGCTGGTAAATGAATACTTTGACAGTTCTTACTCTAGCGTAGTCTTAGGGCTGGTTGAGGAGGAGCGTCTGTCTGTTGATGACCTTAAGCGTATTATTGACAAAATAGAAAAAAGAAAATGAATACTCAAGTCCTTTTATTCCTTGGAAAGGCGGCATTGCTAACCTTTGTTTTCATACTTATGTACCGCCTTTTGTTGCGTCGTGAAACATTCCACGGCCTTAAGCGCGGAGCTTTGATGCTCTCGCTGGTCCTCTCTTATGTTCTCCCCATGACAGTGATTACGGTGCATCGTGATGTCCGCAAGAGCCCGGTTGCTCAGACCGTAACGGAAAGTCAGCCCGTTGCTGTCCCAATAAATCAGATCCAACCTGTCTTTCCTGTTGCAGAAACAAGTGCTCCTGCCCCAGCCGTAACCGGAACAGAAAGCGAAGCAATCCAGACACCTTTACAGAAGGATAAAACCGATGTTCTGTTTCAGATTCTGATGGCGGCTTATCTGGCAGGTCTCATGGTAATGCTCATGCTCAGAATACGCTCCATCCTCAAGGTATCGGCCATAGTTAGAGGCGGAGAGATCGTAGAGCGTGGAAACGGCTATAGAATTGTGGTGACCGATAAAAACGTAAGCCCGTTCAGTTGGCTTGGAACCATAGTGCTGCGTGAAAAGGATTATGCCGGCATTGACAGCAACGTCCTTAAGCATGAGAAGGCCCATATAATACATGGTCATCCCCTTGAACTCATGCTGGTTGATTTCATGTCACTGTTCCAGTGGTTCAACCCGGCTGTATGGGTGTTAAGACGTGACCTTTGCCTGGTACATGAGCAGCAGGCAGATGCCGATGTACTCAACTCCCTGTCCGATGCCCGTCCGTACCAGTTTATGTTGCTCAGCCAGTCACAGGGCGGCCTGGCATTCAATATAGTGGCAAGTTTCAACGGAAACGGTGTTGAGAGCCGCATTGACATGATGAACCGCAAAAGGTCCGGCCGCAGACAGCTGCTCAGGTTCTTCTATTTGCCGGTTATAATATGCATGTCGCTTGTTCTTACCGCAAATGTGGCATATGACATGAATTCAACATCAGAATCCGCACCTGCATCTGAATCACAAGTAACGGTTTTTGGTGACCAGATTTATCCCATATTCAGTGTTGACGGTTTTTGGTACTACATAGAAAATGACGGGGCTGTACTGTGCCGTCAAGTGGAGAATGGTGTAGTAATGTCTTCTGACTACAACGGTCCAAGTGAATTTATTATTCCTTCAAGCATTGAACATGAAGGGAAGACATGGCCTGTTACCAAGATCGGAGAATATTCTGTTGGTAACTTTAGACAATATGACAGGATACAACGTGTCGTTATCCCGTCCAGTGTTACAGAGATAGGCGCTTCTGCTTTTAGTGGTCTTCCTGCATTGGAGTCCATCTATATTCCCAAGAGCGTAGTCAAGATAGCTGACAACCTGCTGGGAGAGGAATACAGCAACCCAACCAGGATTGAAATTGAACCCGGCAATCCCGTCTATGATTCACGTGAGAACTGTAACGCAATTATAAAGACAGCCACCAATACGCTTATAGTAGGACGTCAAGGGTCTATGATTCCCTCAAGTGTCACTTCAATAGCAGATAACGCTTTCAAGTCATGCAAGGAACTCAAATCAATAGTTATCCCTGAGGGTGTAAAAACAATAGGCAAGTCTGCATTTGAAGGATGCAGCGGGTTGACGGCCATCACTATTCCTGCCAGCGTGGAGAGTATCGGAAGCGGTGCATTCTTGGAATGTACGGGGATCCGTTCCATCAAGGTGGCTCAAGGTAACCGGGTATTTGATTCCAGAGAGGATTGCAATGCCATTGTCAATACCCGTACTGGTGAGTTGATATTGGCCTGCCCATCTACAAAAATACCAAATGGCATAAAGAAGATTGGTTACCGTGCATTCTATCATTGCACTCTTTCTAATGGCCTGGATATACCGGAGGGTGTAGAGGAGATTGCCGATGAGGCATTTGCCGGTTGTACCGGTTACAGCGAATTATTTCTGCCCGCTAGCCTGAAGAAACTAGGCAAGGATGTCTTTAGTGAGATAAAGGTTGATATGACGTCAATATCGGCTGTAATGGCAATGAGGGGTCAGAATACCAAACCGACCTTTACCTCCATTAAGGTTAATCCTGCCAATAAATACTTTGATTCACGTGAAGACTGCAATGCCTTGATCAGAACCAAGGACAATACACTGTTGCTGGCATGTGAGAATTCTTTCATTCCGCAAAGTGTAAAGGCTATTGGTGACGGGGCTTTCAAAGGCCTCAAGGGCAATAAAGAGATTGTGTTGCCCAAAGGACTTGAACATGTAGGTGACGAGGCGTTTGCAAACTATGTATCAGTTACTCCGCTTAGTTTGCCATCAACAGTCAAGACCATAGGGTCAAGTGCATTTATGGAGTGCAAGATGACCCCGGATCTGGTTATCCCCGGAAAGGTCAAAGAGATTGGTGATTTTGCATTCAGCTACTCTGGAGGAATAGTAAACATCTCTATCGGCAAGGGGATAAAGCATATCGGAAGTGGCGCATTTGAAGGGCAGGAAAGAGTTGAGTCGGTGGTCGTTCCCGACGGAGTCGAGACAATAGGAAATTTGGTTTTTTCTGCTTGCCGGAGTTTGACCAAGGTTACTCTGCCTTCAAGTCTTAAGGAGATAGGTACTGGTGCGTTCCAAGGAACCGCATTGAAAGAGATAGAAATACCATCCGGGGTAAAAGTCATCGGTCCTATGACTTTTGCAGGCTGTATGTCTCTTGTCAAAGTGTCACTTCCCAAAACGCTTAAAAGAATTGAAATGAGTGCGTTCAGAGGATGCTATATGCTGGAACCGTTCCAATTACCGGAAGGACTTGAATATTTAGGCGATAGAGCTTTTGACGGTTGCCGTAAAATAACTGAAGTATTCATTCCTGCAGGCGTCAAAGAGATAGGTAAACCTCCTTATGATACGCGCACCATTACTTCAATTAAAGTGGATTCACGCAACAGTAAGTATGAATCGCCTGAGGGTAGCAATGTGGTGATTGACAAGACGACACGTTCCATTATACTGGGTTGTAACAACTCAGTATTCCAGGTAATTCCGGCAGGCATCAAGGAAATAGGATATGGTGCCTTTGATGGTTGCGCACAATTGCAGAATATAGTGATTCCGGACGGTGTGGAACGCATCGGTGATTATGCATTCCGCTACTGTGATGCGTATATTACCATTCCGTCATCTGTCAAAGAGATAGGTTCCAGTTCTTTCCTTATGACCGATGAATCCAAGGTTACCAACAATTCGGGCTTGGCAATCAATTATGGACAGCGTTCAGAAAGACGGATATACTCTCCTTCACCGGAAGAAATAGAAAGGATGAGACAATTAATTCAAGAAGCCCAATAATAGCATAATTGTAAATTCTCCTGTCTTCCCGTAAAGCAGAATCCTCATTTAGTTTTTATTATGAAAATGCGCCTTTAACACGAGACGCATTTTCTGTATAAGTCAGTTTAGATAGCAAATGAACCAATCAATTGCATTATGAGAAAACGTGTCCTTTTGCTTGCGTTGACATTCATGATGATGTCACTCTGCATTCCTGCATTTGCCCGGCAGCCTGAGCGTGATACCACTGTGGCCCTTAGAAACAATCCTGCTGAACTTATTGAAAAGGTCAAGTCTTATGATATGACCCATGAGGAAGCGATTGAATTTCATAAGAAGTTAGTAGAATCTGAGTATGTCATTGAGATAGGTAAGATATCCAAAAAGACAAAGGCAACCTCGGATGAATATAAAAACTACAGCAACAAAAAGACCTATAAGGTACCGGAGGGGATATCATTGAAAGAACTGATCGCCAGACTGCCTGGCGTAAAAACAGATAAGGACGGCAAGTTGATCACGTCGCAAAGAAAAGATACTATTGAAATATTTAATTTCAATAATCATCTGGCGGACACTGAATATTGGAGGCTTCCATTATATGTGTTTGGTACAAATAGGAAACCTGTTTATACTTTGGATTCTAAAATCAAGAATGGAACTGCTTTTGTAAAGATAGTAAACAACTCATCGCCGATAAGAAACTCCAACCATGCAAATATTGTAATATATTATTATCAGAATGTGGCGTATGACGCAATAGGTGGTAACTCAGAGTATGTTGACCTGGGCTTGAGTGTAAAGTGGGCCTCACGTAACGTAGGTGCAGCCGGGCCGGAAGAGATGGGAGATTTATATCTTCGGGATTACATTGACGATGATGTATTGGGTGACAGTTGGCGCATGCCCACAACAGATGAGATAAATGAGCTCATAGAATACTGTACTTGGACCAGGGCGTCAGTGAACGGACAGATAGGTTTCCTTATAACAAGTAATAAACCCGGTTATACTGACCGCTCCATTTTCCTTCCTTATTTCTTCTTTGGTACTTCGGGTGACATGGGGTACTGGGCCGATTCGTCTGATCCGGGTTCTCCCGATAGAAGTGCCACTCTCTGGATCAATGTGTATGAAGACCACATTAATTCAGGTTATTGCTACCGCCATTGGCAACTGCCTGTACGCCCCGTATGTCCGTAATTTTTTCCGATGCAGATGTCTTTGGAGACCTTAGGAACGCACTTTTTGTACCATATGGGAATTTTTTGTATATTTTGAGAGTCTGCGGATGTATGATTTTGTCATTCTTTTTTCAAAATCCCGTACCTTTGCAAGCAAATGTGAGTCGCAATGTACGGACGTCAGGGCCTGGAGGATATCCTTTTTTTAATGTTGTATGGCGGAGCCGGTTTCCTGGCTATTGCCGCAGGGCTGTATCTGTTGCTTAGACGCAATAATGCGGTTGCTTCAGGCGTCAACTCACCTTTAATATTAAGACGATGGACCGCAGCCTTTTTCGGTTCAATGGTATTGAGCCATATTTGGTGGTATGTGCTGGGTAACGTATGGCTTACTGATGATAAGTTGGTGCGTTATATGCTGACAATAGCTCTTGACCGCATAACGCTGGTGCCGTTGGCCTTTGCGGTTCTTCTGCGTATGCTTCAGGACCGTGAGCGTAAACTCTGGCCCTGGTTCTTTCTGCATATTCCTGTCGCTTTGGCGGCTGCCTGGGGTATAGCCACGGATAATGAGTGCGCGCAGACGGTCATGAAGATATGGCAGATATGCGTTATGGTAGTATTTGGAGGCTACTACATCTGCTCATTGGTACAATACAGCCATTGGCTGAATGATAATTACGCTGACTTACAGAACAAGGAGGTTTGGCAGAGCCTGTTGTTTGCCAGCTGTCTCTTTGCCGTTTATTCTGTCTATGGTTCAAATATGGGCCAGATGCTAATGGAGTATCTTTCGCAGGTGGAATCATTTCTGGTTATCGGATTCTTTTTGTGGAGGGTGGAGACGCTGGATACACTTGAGGAGAAAGAGGATTTTATACCGGTTGATGCGGCTCCTGTTCCAACCATCAACATTCCTGAAAACATAGGTAAGCTGCTGGAACGTAAATGTGAAGGTGATAAACTCTATCTTCAGCATGACCTTAACCTGCGCCAACTGGCTCTTGCCATAGGTACCAACCGTACATACCTGAGTTCCTACTTTGCACAGCAAGGTGAGACCTATAATGCCTATATCAACCGATTGAGAATCGATCATTTCATCCGTCTGTATCGAGAGAATCCCGCTGCTACGGCTCAGGAACTGAGCTGGGAGAGCGGTTACAGCTGTTACAGCACCTTTGCATCGGTTTTCAAGAAAACGATAGGTACAAATGTTACCTCTTGGATGAAAAAGAACAGGTGATATGGGAAAAATTGCTATATTCGTGCAATTTTTCACCAACTAACTTAATATGAACAGAAAACTTATTGCCATGGCAGTGATAGCATCACTCGCTGTGGGGGCAACAGCTGCCAAGCCTGTCAAGGCTCCTGCCGGCGGCAAGAAAATCAGTAACGAACTTATAGGAATATTCTTTGAGGATATCAGTTCATCGGCCGATGGCGGTCTGTGCGCCGAGCTTATCCAGAACGGTTCTTTTGAGTTCAGTCCCAGCGAACGCGACGGATGGGGCCCCGGAACCGCATGGCGTACGGTACGTCCCGGTCACTCTCTGGGTTACATTGAGCCCAGACAGCAGGATCCCATACATCCCAACAACCCCAACTACATGCGTCTTAACATTGAGCGTGTAGGCCATTACTATGATTACAACGGCTGGACAGGCGTAGGTATCCAGAATGACGGTTATGACGGCATCCTGCTCAAGGGTGGTGAAAAGTATGATTTCTCAGTGTTCCTGCGCAATCCGGACGGTAAGGACAAGGAGGTTCGCGCCGTGCTGATGGTTCCCGGACGCGGATTCCGTGCTCAGGCTACCGTGTTGGCCGATACCACTTTCACTGTTTCAGGCAAAGAGTGGAAAAAGTATGAGTATACCTTGACAGCATCACAGGATTGCCCCAACGCATCACTGCAGCTGCTCTCACTGACCACCGGTGTGATGGATATTGATATGGTGTCAATATTCCCGCAGGATACTTATAAGGGTCACGGTCTGCGTAAGGACCTGGCTCAGGCTCTTGTTGACCTGAACCCCAAGTTCATGAGATTCCCCGGCGGTTGCGTCGTACACGGTGGCGGTGACGGATTCTGGGATACATACCGCTGGAAGACTACCGTCGGCCCGCGTGAGACCCGCAAGGGCATCAAGAATACCTGGGGTTATCATCAGAGTATGGAGATGGGATTCTTTGAGTACTTCCAGTTCTGCGAGGATGCAGGCATGGAGCCTCTGCCTATTCTGCCTTGCGGTGTGAGCTGCCAGGGAACCAACGGCGGTTGGAACATGCGTACACAGGCGCAGGATGCCATCCCCATGGAGGATATGCAGGAGTGGGCCGATGAGGCACTTGACCTGATTGAGTGGGCTAACGGTCCTGCCGATTCCAAGTGGGGTAAGGTTCGTGCCGATGCCGGTCATCCGGAGCCTTTCAACCTCAAGTATCTGGGTCTGGGTAATGAGGAGAAGATCACTCCTAAGTTTGAGGAGCGTTTCAAGTTCATATATGACCAGGTTCGTGCCAAGTATCCCGATATAGTTATTGTAGGTACCGCAGGTCCCGGTTCACATCCCGGCAACGGTGACTATGAGGAGGGTTGGAAATTTGCGACTGAGTTGGGTGTCGACATCCTTGACGAGCACTACTATGAGCAGCGCAACTATTTCCTTACCAGCCGTCAGTATGACTCTTATCCCCGCGACCGTAACACCAAGGTTTACCTGGGTGAGTATGCCGCCAAGGACAAGAAGCTGATCGATGCTCTGGCCGAGGGTCTCTATCTGCTCCATGTGGAGCGTAACGCCGACGTGGTTGTAATGACATCATACGCACCGCTGTTTGCCCGCAAGAACACCAATAACTGGAACCCTGACCTGATCTATTTTGACAACGAGCGTCCGTTCCTTACCTGCAGCTACTACGTTCAGCAGATGTTCGGACAGTCCAGCGGTGACTACTATTACGGTGACTGCGTAAGTTTTGACCGTGCCGATGACAACCTGCTGGGTCAGTCAGTAGTGCTTGACACCCAGGCCCGCAAACTCTATCTCAAGGTTTGCAATGCCGGTGAGAACGCAGCCAAGGCTACAATAGACCTGTCACGTTTTGGCGGACTCAAGAATGTGACCAAGACAGTGATCAAGGGTAATCCCAATGATGAGAATAATTTTGATGAGCAGCCTATAGCTCCTGTCAAGGAGAGTGTAAAGCTTAAGAGTAAAGCTACTCTTGATGTAGAACCCTACTCAATTACACTTTACTCAATCAGTCTCTGATTCTGTTAAAGGGATAGATAAAAATTGAAGGAGCCGGGCTTCACAGCCTGACTCCTTCTTTACTTAATAACCCTAAACTTATGAAAATCTAATATGTGTCTTATTACTTTGCTACGCGGTTGTTGATGTAGTCCATAGGAATGCTGTTGATAGCAACCTCATTCTGGGCTGTAACCAGGATCTCGCTGAACATGTCGGTGTAGATCTCCTTGATGTCATCAATCTTGGCGGTCTTCTTGTCATCATTTTCCTCAGTGCGGCATACTGTCTCAATCTCGGTAAGCATCTTCTGATACATGGGGATGAACTGAAGTGCGTCTGCCTGGCTGAGCTCAGCAACTACGTCTGCAACGGTTGCGTTGGTCTCGTTGTTGTCATTAACACTCTGAGCGTTTGCTCCAAATCCGATGAACAGTGCTGCAACGGCAGCGATGATAGTCTTTTTCATAATTCTTATTTTTTTTGTTTTTGTTTTTACTGTTTTGTTTGTTTTGCTCACCGTTTCAACCGGCTTGCACATATAAGATGCAAAAAGTGCCCCGATGTTAAGTTGAAAGTTAAATATTTATCCTTCGTTAACATAACGCTTAACAAAGCGCTGTATTTTAACAGTTGGCTAACATAAAGAAAATCAGCGATAAACGCAATTTATCGCTGATTCTCACTTTTAACTTTAAGTTGTTGTTTTAGAAACTCCATCACCTGGCCTTTTTGTGCGCTCAGGTCTAACGGATGTCAATTGTTCATCCGTCGTTTCATATGTAATAGTATGATAATAGGCTGAAGTTAAATATGATATGTCAATATCGGACTGAATTCCTGCATCAGATTAGAGGCTGACCTTGCACTTGGCAGGGGCAGATTCGCGCTGGATGCGGTTGAGAGCCGTTACCACGTATATGTACTGGGTGCTACCGTCCCTGTATGGGAGGTTGATGAATGAACGGCGGGTAATGGCTACTATGTTATGGGGATCTTCCAGATTTATGTCCTGACCCTTTTCAAAGCGGTATACTACATACTGGATTGCCTTGTCCATCTCTTTACGTGCCTTGGGCGCGGTCCAGAACAATACCGGGCCGTCCTTAGTCTCTACCGGCATCAGTTTGCGTACCTTGCCGGGAGTGTTCTTGGGCAGATAATCTGCAACAGGCTGCAGAGCTGGCGTGTTGTAATACTCATTGGCCAGAACGGTGCGGTAATCACGCGGGTTATCAACCACGGATTTGGCGGGCCAGAAGCAGTTGCCCTGCAGGCCGCTCAGGATGCGCTCCAGATTGAGCTTGTGACGCTGCTGGTTGCTTTCCGGGTGGCTGGGATCGGTACCGGTAACGGTACGCTCCACATCCTGTCCCAGATACATAAGGCATCCGCCTGCATGGTCTGACCACCATTTGGCCAGTATCGCGTAGTCTGCGGCTTTTGTGCCTGTGTTCCAGTAGGTCTGGGGTATGCAATAGTCCATCCAGCCTTTCTCAATCCAGTAAAGCACGTCGGCATAGAGTCCGCTCCAGTTCTCAAAACCTGTGGTCTCGCTGCCTTCCGGATATGCGGCGGATTTGTTGCGGTATATTCCAAACGGCGATATTCCGAATCTTACCCATGGCTTTATATCCTTTACCGTGTGGTAGAGCTGCTCTATAAACAGGTTCACGTTATCGCGGCGCCAGTCATCCTTGTTCTTGAATCCGCGGGGGTCCTTGCGGAATGATGCGTCATCGGCAAACTTGCGGTCTCCGTCGGGGTAGGGGTAGAAGTAGTCGTCTATGTGGAATCCGTCTATGTCGTAGCGGGTAACGATATCGGCCGCAACCTGACAGATATAATCACGGTTCTCCTGTAGGGCGGGGTCAAACAGGGCCAGGTCTCCGTAGCGGATTATGCGCTCGGGGTGCACTTTCATCTGGTGATTGTCTGCGAACTCTGTGGTGGGTGCGGTCTTGGCCCTGAACGGGTTGATCCATGCGTGCAGCTCCATGCAACGGGAATGGCACTCATCAATCATGAACTGCAGGGGATCCCAGTCCTCATCGGGAGCCTCGCCCTGGAATCCGGTAAGGAATGCGCTCCATGGCTCCAAGTCAGACTTGTACAGCGCATCGGCCTCAACACGTACCTGGAACAGTATGGCGTTGATGCCGCATGATGCCAGTGAATCCAGCTGGCGCGCCAGCTCTACCTTGAGCTCTGCGGTGGGGATTCCTTCAAACTGATGGTTGACAGCCTGTATCCATGCTCCGCGGAACTCGCGTTTGGGTGCGGCGGCACTGCAGGTGAGTGCCACTGTCAGGGCTAGGAGCAGGGATGCCAGACGTTTCATTATTTCTTGGGCAGGCTGTTGTATTCCTCAAGAGCCTCGGCCAGAAGCTTAAGGGCATCCTTGAGATCTTCAATATTGAGCACGTATGCCAGACGAACCTGGTCGCGGCCGTACTTGGGATCGGAGTAGAATCCGGTGCCGGGGGCCATCATGATGGTCTTGCCGTCACGGCGGAAATCAGTAAGACACCATTTGCAGAACTTCTCGCAGTCATCAATGGGCAGCTTGGCTGTCGTGTAGAAGGCACCCATGGGGATGGGGGAATAAACTCCGGGTATTTTGTTCAGTCCGTCAATAAGGTATTTACGACGGGCTATGAACTCCTCATATGTGGCGGTCATATACTCACGCGGGGCGGAGATTGAAGCCTCGGCTACTATCTGACCTATAAGTGGCGGGCAGAGACGTGCCTGGCAGAATTTCATCACGGCATCGCGTACCTGCTGGTTCTTGGTGGCAATGGCGCCAATGCGGATACCGCACTCTGAGTAACGCTTGGATACTGAGTCAATCAGGATTACATGGTCCTCGATACCCTCCAGGTGGCAGGCCGATATGTAAGGCGATCCGGTGTATATGAACTCGCGGTAAACCTCATCCGAGAACAGGTACAGGTCATATTTCTTGACCAGGTCACGCAGCTGGAGCATCTCCTTGCGTGAGTACAGATATCCGGTGGGGTTGTTGGGGTTACAGATAAGTATGCCCTTGGTGCGCTCTGTGATGAGCTCCTCAAACTTCTCGATGGGGGGCAGTGCAAAACCGTCCTCGATGGTTGAAACGATGGGCTTGATTACAGCGCCGGCCGATACTGCGAATGCCATGTAATTGGCATATGCAGGTTCCGGAACTATGATCTCATCACCAGGATTAAGACAGGTCATAAACGCAAACAGAACCGCCTCACTTCCGCCGCTGGTAACGATGATGTCATCGGGTTCAAACTTGATCTGATACTGCTCGTAATAGTCGCACAGTTTCTTTCTCAGGCTCAGGAATCCCTGTGAAAGAGTGTACTCCAGCACCTTGCGGTCAATTGTCTTGAGCGCGTCAAGTCCAATCTGCGGTGATGGAAGGTCGGGCTGACCAATGTTCAGGTGATATACCTTTACTCCTTCGGCTTTGATTTTCTGAGCTATGCCTGACAGTTTGCGGATAGGCGAACTGGGCATGATTTCAGCGCGGTTTGAGATTTTCATTTTTTGTCTGTTTGCTGTTTAAGACGCGAAGATACAACAAACCGCGGGCTTAACACCCACGGTTTGCGTATTATTTTATTATAAGAGGTGTATTAGTGTATCCTTTTACCAAGAATCAGGTTGTCACCTGAGTCGTCAACGGTCCAGATTTCGGGCTTGCGACCGGTGCCGCCGTCATGGTGAACGGAGTACAGAAGCTGGCCCTCAAATGTGCGGAACAGCATGCCGTGACCTGAATTGTCACCTCTGAATGCCTTCTCCTCCTGGATCCACGGTCCCTTTATGCTGCCGCTCTCTGACCATGCGATACCCTGAGCGTAGCGGTTCTCACCCCAACTTGACCAGAGCATACCCAGACGGCCGGTCTGTGTGCGGAACATCTGCGGGCCATCGGTAACCCAACCGGGCATACGCATTCCGAATGTGGCCTCACCGATGGAGTTCATCTCCTTGCTCCAGGCGGCCTCCGATGCACGGAAGATTGTGGTAGGATCGGCAGTGCGGTGTGTCAGGTCCTTTGACAGAGGCATGTAAGCCATGGTTCCGTCAATGATCTGAGTCCACTCGTGAACGAATACCATGTAAACGGTGTCATTCTCCTCATAAAGTGTTCCGTCTATGATATCCCAGTCTGTGGGGCCAAGGCAGAACAGAGAGTCCTTTACCAGAGGCAGATACGGGCCGTCAATCTTGTCCGATACAAGCAGCTGTGTCTGGTTGAGCGGAACGTTGTAACGGCGCGGAACCTGCTCGATGCATACTCCGTGGTTGTTCCATGTGCCGGCATAGTAGAACTTGTCACCGAACTTATGAATCTCGGCGGCAGCAACGAACTGTCCCTGCATCCAAGTGCCTGAGATATCGATTACGTTATACGGGCCTGTCCACATCTCCAGGTCAGTGCTCTTGTAAAGTGAACCGCCGGTGCCGGTGAGCCAGTAGGTCTTGGTCTCGGGATCCGGATATATGAACGGGTCACTCATGGAGAGCTCCTTAAGTGATACTGTGCGTACCTGCGGAGTAGGACGCTGCATGGCGGGCATCTGAGGCGGACGCTGAGCTGCCTGACCCTGTCCCTGCGGACGCTGGGTACGCTGACGGTTGGTGCCTCCCATAGGCATCATGCCTCCAAAGTTGCGCTGGCCGGGATTTGCGGGCGGGGCCTGCTCTCCGCGCGGAACATTTACGATCACGTTGTTGTCACGTACTGCGGTTACCTCTACCTGTTTACCGGAATAACTTGTGCATGACATGGCCATCGGAATAATGGCCGTCGCAATGATGGCTTTTATTGCTTTCATAACTTTTTGTAATTAGGATGTGCAAACATAGACATTTTTGGGAAACAATGATACATGAATGACAAATTTGGACTTTAAATTGCATATATAATAACTGACAAACGTATAATTAGTCAAAAATTGAAAGATGTAGTGGCGGTTTTGGCGGTAAAACCTTATCTTTGCGGCGTGATTTTCACTCCTGTCAGCGCGGAGTTTGGTGCATGCCGAGCGCGTTTAGAGCACCATTTGGCTGAGAGATTTGGGGTGTAAATTCGCGACGGTGTTTGTTACTGACTGATTATTAAGCAATTAGTGCTGATTTTTAAGATGTTATTTCTTTAACGTTGTTTTATTCAGATTTAAATCTTTTAAGTAACAACGTATCGAAAAAGTACCGACCTTTGCGGTCGAAAACAAAGGATAATTCTCATAAGCATTAATTGGTTAGTAATTAGGTTAGTAATTAGGTTCGGGCCCGAGAATTTGTGAAAATTGCAAGGCTCACTCCAAGGGGAAAAGGTCCCTGCGGAGGAAATTGAAAAAATTGAGTTCACGCGAGTGAATTCATTTTTTTTTGTCCCATTGGGGACAGTCCCCTCTGTGCCATTTTACCGAAATGGCACAGAGGGGACTGTCCCCGGTGGGACTCGCTGGCCTTTTCACTTTGAAAGCAGTGAAGCTATTGCGTCGCGGTAAGAGCGGGAAACCGGTATCGGGTTGATACCCTCCTGATCCAGAATTACGTACAGATTGTCGCGGTCGTTGTTAAAGAACCGCACCTTAGCTATATTGATAAGGTATGAGCGATGGCATCGGGTTATTAGACCCTCCAGGTCATCCTCTATATTCTTGGCGGTGGTGCGTATCATTGAGTTGCGCACAACTCCGTCCTGCTCATAGAAAATCTTCACGTAATTGTCCTCAGATACCGCATAGAGTATATCCATGATCCTGAGTGAGAGCTTTATGTTACCCTTGTTGTCATGGATTGATACTATCAGCGTTCCCTGGGGCTTTGACGGACTGCTTCCGGGCTGGATCTTGAGCCCGTGCGCATAACCGTACAGATAAGCTATTATATAAGGTATCACCAGAATTAGCAGTATGCAGAACAGCGCCCTGGGGAACAGGTCGCTCAGTTTTACGTCCTGCCTTACAAGCATTGTAATGGCTACATATATGACTGATACAATCACGGACTCACCAACTGAGAAAGCAAGCAGCCCCCAGCCACTCACTCCGTATCGGCGGTTAAGGTCCATGAGCAGAACCTTGCTTGAGAGCAGGAACAGAACCGAGAATGCATACATGATCACGGTTCCAAGCATCTCATGACAATCCCTCAATGATAACCAGTAGGTCGATGAAAACGGCGAGTAGAGCTGCAGGAACAGAATTGAAAAGACCACAATGAACAAGACCGTAAGGAAAAGGAATCTCCTTGTGAACATGTAATCAGGCAGCTTGTTCATATTGTCTCGATTTTTTTAGAACATGCGAATATAGAAAATCTTTTCTAACCGCCCAAATCAGGGGTGTGGGGTGAATTGCCGGGGGCCGAATGGCGGCAGTTCGCCACATTGGGGGTGCCGCAAGGCCCTAAAACCGGAGCTATTTCCGTTTGGCGAGGTGTTTGGAGTACCTTTGCGGCAAATTAATTGACATTAAGACAAAATGGCTAGAATTATTAACAGAACTCCAAATTGTGACATGACTGCCACAAGTGTGATCAAGATGTATGAGGACAGTTTCCGCCGTCATTGGGACAATATCGCATTGGCCGATTTTCGCGGAGAAAGAATTACATATGCCGAGCTTGCCAAGCGCGTAGCACGCGTACATATCATACTTGAGAACGCAGGCGTAAAACGTGGTGATAAGGTTGCCCTTTGCGGTAAGAACTGCCTTGCATGGGGCGTGTCATTCTTTGGTGTATACACATACGGTGCAATTCCCGTACCTATCCTGAATGATTTCAAACCCGGTAACGTACATACTCTGGTAAACCACTCCGAGGCCAAGATCCTTATGGTTGGTGATGTGGTAATGGCCGGAATGGTTCCCTCTGAGATGCCTAATATCCTGGGTATGATCCTTATGAACGATATGTCACTCCAGTTCAGCCGCTCCGAGGAGCTGACCAAGGCTATGGAGACCCTTGATGAGACCTTTGACAAGAAGTATCCCAATGGCTTTACCAAGGATGACGTAAAGTATGAGGCCGAGAAGGATACTAATGACCTGGCTGTACTGAACTACACATCGGGCACAACAGGTGATCCCAAGGGCGTTATGGTTCCTTACCGCGCAATGCTGGTAAACCTCAAGTTCGCTTGCGGCGTTCTGCCTCTTACCAAGGGTGAGACCGTGGTTTCAATCCTGCCTATGGCTCATATGTTCGGTCTGGCATTCCAGCTCATGTTTGAGTTGCTGCTGGGCGCCAGCATCTGCTACCTGGGCAAGATGCCTTCACCCAAGATCCTGTTCGATGCATTCGCTGAGGAGAAGCCTACTCTGGTAATCACCGTTCCTCTGGTAATTGAGAAGGTAATCAAGCAGAAGATACAGCCGGTAATGGAGAAGCCTATGATGAAGATACTGATGGCTATCCCCGGCATCAACCGTATCATCGGCGGAAAGATCCGCACCAAGATAATCGATGCATTCGGGGGTAAGATGGACAGCCTGATTGTAGGTGGCGCCGCCCTGAATGCCGATGTAGAGAAGATCCTGCGCAAGCTCCACTTCCCCTACACCGTAGGTTACGGCAGCACCGAGTGCGCTCCGCTTATCTCATATGTTGACTGGGAGAAGTACAGAGCCGGTTCATGCGGTATCGCCATCCCCGGCTGCCCTGTCGAGGTATTCAGCGATGCTCCCGGAAACATCGGCGAGCTGCTTGTACGTGGTGATAACGTGATGCTCGGTTACTACAAGAACCCCAACGCCACACGTGATGTCATCGACCCTGAGGGCTGGTTCCACACCGGTGACCTGGGTACAATTGACAAGCAGGGTTACATCTATATCAAGGGCCGTAGCAAGAACATGATTCTGGGTCCCTCAGGTCAGAATATCTATCCCGAGGAGATTGAGGATATGTACATGAACCTGCAGCTTGTATCTGAGGTTCTGGTAGTTGAGCGCGACCGCAAACTCGTAGCTCTGGTATTCCCCGATTATGAAGCCGGAAAGACAGCCGGTCTCAACCAGCAGCAGGTTCTGGCTCATCTTGAGGAGGACCGTAAGAAGATCAACGAGATGCTTCCCGGCTACTCCCAGGTTGCCAAACTTGAGATTCGCACTGAAGAATTTGAAAAAACCCCAAAACGCAGCATCCGCAGAGGATTGTATAAGTAATAAAGGTTTCCAGCTGCACAAACCAACAAGGTTTCCAGTTGCACCCAGTAAAACGGAACCCGACAGCAAAGCGTTGTCGGGGTTTCGTTTTACCCGGCCTGGAAGGCCGGCAGAGTGGAGCGACATGGAATAAAATGGAATGTCGCGGAACGGGTTTGGGGCGGCGACGCCCCAAACTAAAAAAAGGTAAAATGCTTCTAATACAATAATAGGTTTCCAACTAGCGACTTTTTAGGCCCTATAAGGGCCATAAAAGTCAAAAAATACCGAGCCGCGAAGCGGCGAGAAATCAGCCGGATGGATCACCCATCACTAAACGTGACCTTAGGGACGGAAAGCTCGTCGTGGATCTTCTGGCTCCCTAAGGTGCGGGGTAAAATGGTGGTATCGCGGGCTGGACGGTGGACGTTAGGGAAGTGTAGCTCGTGTAGCGCGGATTCTCTCCCTAAGGTAGGGGGTTGCGCGGGGAAAACGCAGGTGCGAGCGTGACCTTAGGGAGCGAATGTGAGCTGTGGGGCTTCTGACTCCCTAAGGTGCGGGGGGCTAGAGACTGAGAATCTGTTTGATCAGTGGTACTACGGCGGTGCGTAATGATTTGTCGTTGAGGCGGTGCTCTCCTTCAAAGCGCTGGGCGTTGGTGTAGTACTTCTTGAAGAGGTCGTAGCAGTTGAC
>Ga0265298_10004686_pt1 | contig 17375 bp, 13 predicted proteins | sample AusTroGonzalo_MG_3_FD_193486 | JGI IMG/M metagenome (GOLD analysis project Ga0265298, IMG submission 193486) | Bovine rumen microbial communities from tropical cattle in Woodstock, Queensland, Australia - Gonzalo_01 | ecosystem: Host-associated > Mammals > Digestive system > Stomach > Rumen ... | reverse complement strand
AATAAAATGTCAGACAGACTGATTTTCTTTGACACCACACTCCGGGACGGCGAACAGGTTCCGGGATGCCAGCTCAACACCATTGAGAAGATTGAGGTGGCACGACAGCTCGAGCAGCTGGGCGTGGATGTGATTGAGGCCGGCTTCCCAGCCAGCAGCCCGGGTGATTTCAACTCGGTAGTAGAGATATCCAAAGCGGTGACATGGCCCATCATTTGCGCCCTTACCCGCGCCGTGGAGAGCGATATTGACGCTGCCGCCCAGGCCCTACAGTACGCACGTTACAAGCGTATCCATACAGGTATAGGTACCAGTGATGAACACATACGCTACAAGTTCAACAGCACACGTGAGGAGATAATAGAGCGTGCCGTGGCTGCCGTAAGGTACGCCGCCAAGCAAAAGGTTGATGAGGTGGAGTTCTACGCCGAGGACGCCGGACGTACCGATAACGAGTACCTGGCCCGCGTGACCGATGCCGTAATCAAGGCCGGAGCCACCATTATCAATATACCCGATACCACAGGTTACTGCCTGCCTAATGAGTACGGTGATAAGATAAAGTATCTGATGGAGCATGTGGACGGGCTGGCCAACGGCAAGGCCATACTCTCAACTCACTGCCACAATGACCTGGGCATGGCCACTGCCAACACCATGAGCGGCGTGATGAACGGAGCCCGACAGGTTGAGGTGACAATAAACGGTGTGGGCGAGAGAGCCGGTAACACATCACTTGAGGAGATTGCCATGATACTTAAGTGCCACAAGGCAACCATACCGCTTGATTTCAACATCAAGACCCAGAGGATATTCCCCACCAGCCGCTTGGTATCATCACTCATGAACATGCCCGTGCAGGCCAACAAGGCCATTGTGGGCCGTAACGCCTTTGCGCACTCAAGCGGCATACATCAGGACGGCGTGCTCAAGAACGCCCAGACCTATGAGATAATGGATCCCAAGGATGTGGGCCTGGATGACAACAACATCGTAATGACCGCCCGCTCAGGCCGAGCCGCACTCAAGCACCGTCTGGCATCACTGGGCATCAAGGTGGCATCGGAACAGCTGGACCGCATATATGAGGCGTTCCTTAAGCTGGCCGATAAGAAAAAGGAGCTGAATGATGATGATATACTGATGCTGGCCGGGGCCGATACCGCCGCCATCAAGCATGTCAAGCTGGAGGGTCTGCAGGTTACCACCGGTAAGGGTGTGACACCTATAGCCGCCATACGTCTGAACGTGGCCGGCGAGGAGTTTGAGGCTGCATCGACCGGAAACGGACCTCTGGATGCATCGATCAAGGCACTCAAACAGATAATACGCCGTAAGATGACACTTAAGGAGATGACCATCCAGGCACTCTCCAAGGGATCAGATGACGTTTGTAAGGTGCATATGCAGGTTGAGAACGACGGTCATCTGTACTACGGATTCGGATCGGATACCGATATCGTAACCGCCAGTGTAGAGGCCTACATAGATTGTATAAACAAATTCAAGCGCAACGATGGGCAAGACGCTGTTTGACAAGATATGGGATGCGCATGTGGTACAGGCCATCCCCGACGGTCCCACACAGCTTTACATAGACCGTCTGTACTGCCATGAGGTGACAACGCCCCAGGCCTTTGACACCCTGCGTGACAAGAAGGTGCGCGTACGCTGCCCGGAGCGCATATATGCCATGCCTGATCATAATACCCCGTCCGATAATCAGGAGCGTATAGATGATCCGGTAGGCCGCAAACAGGTGGAGACACTCAAGGCCAACTGCAGTGAGTTTGGCATAACCCATTTTGAGATGGGTTCAAAGGATAACGGAATCATCCATGTGGTGGGGCCCGAGAAGGCTCTCTCTCTGCCCGGCATGACCATTGTGTGCGGCGACTCGCATACATCGACCCATGGTGCGGTGGGTGCCATAGCAATGGGTATAGGCACATCCGAGGTGGCCCAGGTGCTTGCATCGCAGTGCATCCTGCAGAGCAAGCCCAAGACCATGCGCATAAACATAGAGGGTAAGCTTGCCCCCTGCGTCACAGCCAAGGATGTGGCACTCTACATAATGGCCCGCATGACTACATCGGGCGCTACGGGATATGCCGTGGAATATGCCGGTCAGGTTATTCGCGACATGAGCATGGAGGGCCGCCTTACGCTGTCCAACCTATCGATAGAGATGGGTAGCCGCGCCGGACTGATTGCCCCCGATGAGACCACTTTTGCATATCTCAAGGGCCGCGAGTATGCCCCCAAGGGTGCCGACTGGGATATGGCGGTGGCATCATGGCGTGAGCTCCACACTGATGACGATGCGGTGTTTGACAAGGAGGTTACCTATTATGCCGATGACATCGCGCCGCGCATAACCTACGGAACCAACCCCGGTGCGGGCATAGCCGTTGACGGCACCGTTCCCACATATGACGGCATGAGTGATATGGAGCGCGTGCAGCTTAAGACTCAGCTTGACTATATGCAGTTTGAGCCGGGACAGAAGCTGGAGGGCACACCCGTTGACTGGTGCTTCCTGGGTGCCTGCACCAACGGCCGCATTGAGGATTTCCGCGCTTTTGCAAGTGTGGTAAAGGGACATAAGAAGGCCGATAACGTTACCGCATGGCTGGTTCCCGGCTCATGGCTGGTACGCAAGCAGATAATAGATGAGGGTATAGACAAGGTGTTGGCCGATGCCGGCTTTGAGCTGCGTCTGCCGTCATGCTCGGCCTGTCTGGCCATGAACCCCGATAAGGTTCCTGCAGGAAAGCTGAGCATATCTACATCCAACCGCAACTTTGTGGGTCGTCAGGGCCCCGGCGCAAGGACCGTGCTGGCATCGCCCCTGACAGTGGCTGCTAGTGCCATAACAGGTGTGATAACAGACCCGCGCAAGTTTATGAAATGACCAACAACTGCCCATGACTATGGAAAAGAAATTCGGAGTAATAGAGTCTACCTGCTTACCGATAGCGATAGACAACTGCAATACAGACCTTATAATACCGGCGCGTTATCTGGCATCGACCACACGTGACCCCAAGTTCTTTGGCGATGCGTTCATGCATGACTTAAGGTATGATGCCAATGGCAATCCGGTAAAGGATTTCATAATGAACCAGCCCGGTTTCTCTGAGGCTCCCGGTGAGGGTCACCGCCAGATTGTGGTGGCCGGCGCCAACTGGGGATCAGGCTCAAGCCGTGAGCATGCCGCCTGGGCTATATCGGGCTACGGCATACGTGTGGTGGTGTCAAGCAGCTTTGCCGATATCCACCGCAACAACCTGCTCAACTGCTTTGTGCTGCCCGTGGTGGTATCGGAGGAGTTCCGTGACAACCTGCTCAAGAACATTAGTGCCAATCCCGATGCCCGCGTCAAGGTGGATCTGCCGGCGCAGACCATAACCGATATGACCACCGGTGCACAGGAGAGCTTCCAGATAAACAGCTACAAGAAGTACTGCCTTATGAACGGCTATGACGATATTGACTATCTGATGAGCCGTAATGCCGATATTGATGAGTTTGAGAAAAACCGTGCCTCACGCCGTTACGTTGAGATTCTGGATACCACGCTGCGTGACGGTGAGCAGACATCGGGCGTTAGTTTCTCCAGCCAGGAGAAACTGAGCATTGTGCAGTCACTGCTGTCCGAGGTCAACGTGGACCGCGTGGAGATTGCATCGGCCATGGTATCGGACCGTGAGCAGGAGAGCGTGCGCGGCATTGCCGACTGGGCACAGCGCAACGGCTATCTGAACCGCGTGGAGGTGCTGGGCTTTGTGGATGTGAACCGTTCGGCCGACTGGATACTGGCTACCGGATGCCGCGTGATGAACCTGCTCTGCAAGGGCAGCCTGAAACATGTCACTGCGCAGCTGGGCAAGACTTCGGCTGAACATATTGCCGATATACTGAGCACCGTGGAGTACGCCGTGAGCCGCGGCATGGATGTGAACGTCTATCTTGAGGACTGGAGCAACGGCATGAAGGACTCGCCGGATTATGTCTTTGAGCTGACCGATGCCCTTACCGCAATGCCCGTTAAGCGCATAATGCTGCCCGATACACTGGGTATTCTTAATCCTGACACCACTCTCAAGTACTGCAGCATGATGGTGGAGCGCTATCCGTCCGTGCATTTTGATTTCCATGCCCATAATGATTATGACCTGGCCCTGTCAAATGTATGGAGTGCCGTCCGTGCCGGAATGAAGGGCCTGCATACTACTGTGAACGGTCTGGGTGAGAGGGCCGGTAACGCGCCGCTGGGTAGCGTCATGGCTGTGCTAAAGGACCAGATGGGTATGATGACGGGGCTCAATGAGAGCCGTTTGTTCAAGGTGAGCCGTAAGGTTGAGATGGACAGCGGCCTGCATATACCGCATAACATGCCTCTGGTGGGTGAGTTTGTCTTTACGCAGTGCGCCGGTGTCCATGCCGATGGTGACAAGAAGGATAACCTCTATTTCAATAACCTGCTGCCCGAGCGTTTTGGCCGCGTGCGTGAGTATGCGCTGGGTAAGAACAGCGGTAAGGCCAGCATCCAGATGAACCTGGAGGCCATGGGTATTGAGCTGGATGAGGAGTCCATGCGTAAGGTTACCGACCGTATCATTGAGCTGGGCGTAAAGAAGGAGCAGGTTACACAGGATGACCTGCCCTATATTGTGCATGATGTCCTGCACCACGAACAGGAGGAGCAGCGCATCCGCATACTTAACTATTCGCTCAGTCTTACGCAGGGTCTGCGCCCGCAGGCAACCGTCAAGATTGAAATCAACGGCAAGGTCTATCAGGATGCCGCCACCGGTGACGGTCAGTATGATGCCTTTGTACGCGCACTGCGCAAGATATACGCCAGCCTGGAGAAACCGTTCCCGGTGCTGACCAACTACACCGTGTCTATCCCGCCCGGAGGCCGTACCGATGCCTTTGTGCAGACTATCATTACATGGAACTTCAAGGGTGAGGAGTTCCGTACACGCGGTCTTGATGCCGACCAGACTGAGGCTGCCATCAAGGCTACCGCAAAGATGATGAACAAGATTGAGAACTTATAAATCATTCCAATATGAAACTTAAGATTGCTGTTTTGGCCGGTGACGGTATCGGCCCGGAGATAATGGAGCAGGGTGTGGCTGTTACAAGTGCCATTGCCCGCAAGTTCGGACATGAGGTGGAGTACCGCGAGGCTCTTTGCGGCGCACATGCCATTGACGTGGTAGGTGATCCGTTCCCCGATGATACTTTCAAGACATGCATGGAGAGTGATGCCGTGCTGTTTGCTGCCGTGGGTGACCCCAAGTATGACAATGACCCCACATCAAAGGTACGCCCTGAGCAGGGCCTGTTGGGCATGCGCAAGAAACTGGGCCTATATGCCAACATACGTCCCATAGAGACTTTTGACTGCCTGGTACACAAGTCTCCGCTTAAGGATGAGATTGTGAGCGGTGCCGATTTTATCTGCATACGTGAGCTTACCGGCGGAATGTATTTTGGTCCCAAGAAAGAGGGTACTGATGAGGCGTATGATACGAATCTCTATAGCAGGGCGGAGGTGGAACGCATTCTTCGCGTAGGCTACAAGTATGCCCTGGCCAGAAAGAAGCATCTTACGGTGGTAGACAAGGCCAACGTGCTGGCCAGCTCACGTCTGTGGCGTAACGTTGCCATGGAGGTTATGAAAGAGTACCCTGAGGTTACGACAGACTTTATGTTTGTGGACAACGCATCCATGCGTATGATACAGGAGCCCCGCTTTTTTGACGTTATCGTGACCGAGAACACCTTTGGTGATATACTGACCGATGAGGCCTCATGCATAACCGGATCTATGGGTCTGCTGCCCAGCGCATCAACGGGTGAACACACTCCGGTGTTTGAGCCGGTGCACGGATCTTGGCCTCAGGGCAAGGGTCTGAACATTGCCAACCCGCTGGCTCAGATATTGAGCGTGGCTATGCTGTACGAGTATTTCGGCCTGAACGAAGAGGGTGCATTGATACGTAAGGCTGTACAGGCTTCGCTTGACGCCAATGTACGCACCCCCGAGATACAGGTTGAGGGCGGCGCAAAATACGGAACCAAGGAGGTTGGTGCTTGGATTGTGGATTATATTGATAAGTTCAATTGATAATACTCCTTATAGAGCGTTCTGAGTGGCTGGGCGGACAGGTGGTTCGCCCGGCCTTTTTTATGCAGGTATGTTAAATACTGTTAAGCGCTACGTTTGTTGTTAAAAAGGAGATATATTTGCGGTGTATTAGTGAATTAATACACCGATTCATTCTTTTGTTTGTTGCAAAAAAATTGGGTTTTTGTGAAAGGAATGGGCGGTTTTGGATACTAATTATATGGAATCTGGATTTTTCAGTTCTATTTTGGTCTAACCTTTTATAATTATAATGATGAAAAAAATTGGATTTTTTGTTTGTGCTATGCTGGGGTTTGCCGGTTGTGCCGAAGTTGTTACCCAGGATGTTCCTTTTATTGATGATGACGATGCCGTTGAGGTTGCCTTTGAGGATGTGGCTACTGATGTGAAGATTGTGCCTTTGATATCGGATGAACCTATCGGGGCTTGCCGTCGTATGGTTTGTTATGACAATGAGGTGCTGATGTCCGATAACAGCGGCGAGTATGTCTACTACTTTGTTGACGGAAAGCTTGTGTCTACGCTTCATGCAGTAGGACGTGGTCCCGGTGAGTATACCGGTGTTTCACATTTTACATACTCGCCCAAGAAGAAGGAGTTGTGGATTGCCACTGTGGGTGATCCGGACAACATTCTTAATCTGACAAATATGACGGTTATGAAATACTCTGTCCCGGATATGAAATACAAGGGCAAGATGAGTGTTGAGGGGCTGATTTCACATCTTTCATGCGTTGATGGGGACAAGATCCTGACTGTCGGCTCTCCTTTAAAGATTTCAAATCTCACCGAGGAGTCTGTTGATACCTGCCGTATTAACCTTGTTGACTCTGAGAGCGGTGAGACTATCCGCAGGTTGTGTGACGTATCCTATTATGACTATCTGCAGAGCGATATCATGCAGGCTCCGGGTGAGAACATGAGCGTCAATGTCTGTGTAGGCGGCTATATCAACAAGATATACCATATTGAGGGAAACCGTACTCAGATGCCTTTTGCCTTTACATTCGGCGTAAAGAATATTCCTGATAAGTATTTTGACCTTGGTCAGCCTACCGCAATGGCTCTTACGGGTATTTTACAATACTTTATGTCTGATGAGGCAAAGGATTGCCTGGAGGGTGGTTTCTTCCCGATCGTTGATGGTGACAGGTACTCTTTCTGGTATCACAAGGCTCTCTCTTCATATCGTGACCACTATTTCAGATATGAGAATGGTGATATCGTGAATTACTGCGGTTTCCGTGGCAAGGGTATGAATGCTCCTGTATTGCCCAAGAGCGTGGCCGGCAAAGGTTATGTAGCTATTATTGAGGGTGATCCGGAGAGTGTGTTTGATGAAACAAAGGAGCGCAGCAAGTTCTCGGCCGATCTGGAGAAAACCATGAAGAAACAGTATCTGAACAACCCCGTGCTAGTCTACTACAACATCAAGTAAGACTTGAAAAAATAGCAAAACAGAGGACAATAGGTCTAGAGGACTCTCGCACCCACGCGAGACCAGTGGGAGGGGCCCGCGACAAAAAATATCTATTCTGGAACGATCAGTTTCGGAATAGATATTTTTCGTTGTGGGAGGGCATTGTCCTATAGACCTATTGTCCTCTGTTTTCTTTCAAGTCTTACTTGACTTTCCAGACGTCAAGGGTGATGCCGCCACCGGCGCCGCCGAAACCGGGCTGGCACAGGAACAGGCACTCATTCATCCAGGCGTACTTGCTGTCCTTGGGAGCCTCAAACTTGGGGGCGCAACGGAAATACATGCCACCCTGGCCACCCATCTTGATGATACCGTTGTTGCGTACGTGGATGGTTACGCCGTCATCGGTACGGATGCAGTAGATAGCCTCAACCTCATTGCGGCCGTCAACAGCCAGCTGATAGTCTGCGCCGCCGGGCAGAACCTCACCCTTGATATCGGGACCCTCAAATGTACCGCCGGTGATAGGGATGATGGTGCGGGTACCCTTGCCGTTGTTGCCTGATGAGTAGGCCTGGCCCAGGGTTACGTTAAGACGTACTACATACTCAAGCTCGGGAGCCTTGGGCTCGCCGTTCTGCTGCTGGGGTGCGCCGAATCCGAACTGTGCATAGGCTGTGATGCCTGCGAGCAGTGCTACTGCTGCAACTGCTACTGCAAAATGACTTCTCTTCATAATTGTATTTGTTTTAGGTAAGTAATTTTTGAATACGGGTAGCAAAGATAGTCTTTAAAAGGAGTTCTTTGATTATTTTTGTGCAGATAATGAGAATATGAACCAAACAGGCAGAAAAAACATGTATGTAGTGGCGGTACTGGTGATAGCGGTGCTGGTGCTGTTTTTCCTCAATATCTGCTGGGGTACGGTACATATTCCGCTCAGGGATGTGATAGCATCACTTACTGGTGGCGGTGCAAGCCGTGAGAGCTGGGATTTTATAATAAGGGAGTCCCGACTGCCTGCTGCTGTGACGGCGTTGCTGGCAGGTGCGTCGCTGGCTGCATCGGGTCTGATGCTGCAGACCGCTTTCCGTAACCCTCTGGCGGGCCCTGATATCCTGGGTATAAACGGTGGAGCTGGTCTGGGCGTGGCGCTGGTCATGCTCATGTTCGGCGGTAACCTTAAGATGGGTAACCTCACGCTGGGCGGGTCTGTATCGGTCATAATAGGTGCTTTTGCGGGTGCCATTGCGGTTACGGCGCTGGTGCTTTATCTCTCCACAAAGCTTAAGAGCCCTGTAATGCTGCTTATCATGGGTATCATGGTGAGTTACCTGGCATCGGCCCTGATATCACTGCTTAACTTCTTCTCTACGGCCGAGGGCGTGCACTCATATACCATGTGGGGTATGGGTAACTTTGGCGGCGTGTCTCTGGGTCAGTTGCCGCTCTATTGCATGGTGGTGTTGCTGGGACTGTTCATTGCCGTGGCGCTGATAAAGCCTCTCAACGCCCTGCTGCTGGGTGATATGTATGCCGAGAACCTGGGCATTAATTTAATACGTACGCGTAACTGGCTGCTGCTTTCTACCAGCCTGCTGGTGGCTATCATCACGGCTTACTGCGGACCGGTGTCATTTATAGGACTTGCAGTTCCGCACATAGGGCGTATGCTGCTTAAGTCAAGCAACCACCGCAGTCTGATGCCGGTCACGATACTGTGCGGAGCCGTGGTTGCGCTGCTTTGCAACGTTCTCAGCTCCATTCCCGGAAACCGCGGCCTGATTCCGCTTAATGCCATCACGCCGGCCATAGGTGCTCCGGTAATTCTTTACGTGCTTTTAAAGAACAGACATAACCAATTATAATTATGAGAACTTTTAAGATCATGGCCGTGATCATGACGGCCGCCATATGCAGTTATGCTGCAGCTCAGAGACCACGTATGGAGAGTTTCCCCGAGGGTTCATACTCACCCGTGACCAATATCAACCGCAACTCCTATCCCCGTGTTTTGGCCGACGGCAGCGTGATGTTCCGCGTGCAGGCACCTCAGGCCCAGAACGTACAGATAGACCTGGGTGGTACCAAATATGACATGACCAAGGGCGATAACGGTGCCTGGACCGTTACCACCAAGCCTCAGGTTCCCGGATTCCACTATTATAACCTGCTCATTGACAACGTATCGGTGTCTGATCCTGCCAGCCAGCCTTTCTATGGTTGCAGCCGATGGACAAGTGCCATTGAGATAAAGGAGGATGGCATGGATGTCTTTGAGGTGCAGGATGTTCCGCACGGTGAGGTCAATACCGTATACTACTACTCAAAGGTAGAGGAGGCATGGCGTCCGCTTATGGTTTATACCCCGGCCGGTTACAATGAGAGCAAGAAGGATTATCCCGTGGTCTATATCCAGCATGGAGGCGGTGAGGACCATCGCGGTTGGATGGAGCAGGGACGTACTGCCATGATTATGGATAACCTGATTGCAGCAGGAAAGGCTGTTCCTATGATTGTGGTTAGCTCCAATAGCAATGTGCAGGCTCGTAGCGGCGGGATGGGCGGCGGTTACAGCTGGCAGGGTATGCAGACTTTCCGCTCAGAGCTTATTGATAATGTGATTCCGTTCGTTGAGAAGACATACCGCGTAAAGAAGGACCGCAAGAGCCGTGCCATGTGCGGCCTCTCCATGGGTGGCGGTCAGTCATTCTACATAGGTCTGCGTGACCCGGAGGTGTTTGCCAACGTGGGCGTGTTCTCAACCGGTATGTTCGGCGGCATCTCTGGTGCAGCCAACTTTGACCTGGAGGCAGAGTGTCCGGGTATGCTGTCCGATACCCAGAACTTCAACAAGCAGTTTGACGTGTTCTTCCTCAGCTGCGGTGAGCAGGATCCGCGCATTGAGTACACACGTAACATAGTAAAGAAGATGCAGGATGCCAGTGTGGATGTAAAGTTCAACTCATACCCCGGTGACCATGAGTGGCAGGTTTGGCGCAAGTCACTGCATGAGTTTGCACAGTATCTGTTCAAATAGTTTTAATTGATGATTTTTGAGATTTTGACCGATTCGCTGCGCACCGCAATCCTTGTCACAGGATTGGTGGTGATAATGATGATGCTCATTGAGGTTTTCAATGTGCGTTCCAGCGGCCGTATGTTCAGTGGGCTTAAGGACCACCGTGTGGGGCAGGTTCTGCTGTCGGCTGCGTTGGGTGCCGTACCCGGATGCATGGGCGGATTCGCGTCAGTATCTCTTTATACCCACGGACTTATTAGCTTTGGCGCACTGATTGCCATGATGATTGCGTCATCGGGCGATGAGGCGTTCGTGATGCTGGCCATGTTCCCGGGGCGGTCCGGTTGGATATTCCTGATACTCTTTGTGGTGGCTGTGGCAGTGGGCCTGCTCGTGGACCTGTTCCGCAGCAAGTATGACGGCTGCCACTCGATGCATGTCCACGCTGAGGACCGTGGGGTGGAGCATGAGCATCATCACAGCCGTCATTTCGGCTGGAAACGTATACTTATATTCCTGGGCGTGGTGGTGTTCATAGGCGCCCTGCTGGCCGGATGGCTGGAGGGTGACGAGGCTGGTGCCGATGACGCGGTGTCCGGGTTCAACCTGCTGTCCGAGGATTGGATGTACTGGCTGTTCGCAGCTCTGAGCCTTGCCGTGCTGGGTATGCTGCTGTTTGCGGGAGACCATTTTGTCGAGGAGCATCTGTGGGAGCATATAGTGTGCCACCACCTGCTCTCCATATTCCTGTGGACACTGGGTACAATAGTGATAATAGGTGTGCTGATGTCATATTTTGACATTGCATCATGGGTGAGTGACAATACGATCCTTATGATTCTGCTGGCGGCTGCGGTGGGCATAATCCCGGAGTCGGGGCCGCATCTGGTATTCGTGTCACTCTATGCGGCAGGTGTGGTTCCGCTGCCTGTCCTGATGGCCAGCTGCATAAGCCAGGACGGTCACGCATCACTGCCTCTGCTGGCCCAGAGCCGTGGCGCATTCATTAAAGCCAAACTCATCAACGTCAGCGTTGGCATCGGCATCGGCCTTATTTGCTCTTATTTTTTCTGAAAATAGGAAAGGAGGGCATGCTGATAGTGCTGCAATGCCATAGACCCTTTGTCTGTGATGCGACAGATGGTATGAGAGCTACGCCCTCCGCCGCTACGGTAGACCTTGATGTAACCGGCTTCCTCCAGATTTGACAGTTGGACACTCAGATTGCCGGATGTTGCTTTGGTAAGTTCCTTAAGGTACACAAAGTCAGCATCATCCAGCGAGTCAAGTGCCGCCATCACTTTCAGGCGAAGCTCGTTGTGGAGTAACGGATCAAGGTCTTTAAACTCCATTTCTGATACTTTTCTTATATAAGAATCCGGGTATTACTAAAGCTACAACCGATGCCAGTGAGAGTGTAAGCATCTGCCAGGTCAAAAGGTCACACTGAAGTGTAAATGACAGCAGTCCTATTGTAGCGCCTATAATTCCGCCAATTGTTTTGGGACGAAAACGGATGACCTGGCCAGAAACAAAAGCACCTATTCCAATCAGAAGTCCTATAAGAGGCATCGCCAGACTCTCAAAAAGATCGGCAAAGCCCAGAGCGAGTCCGCCCACTGCGCATAATACTCCTATAAAGATCCAAAGGTCCAGAATTATTTTTGACTCATGGGTGCGGCGATGGGTGCGGTCATGGTCACGTCGTATGAGAACAATCATCCACGGCCAACCGATTATCACGGCTGCAAGCCATACCCACATGCACCAAGACTGGTGCAGACACTCCCACAGAATAAACTGCAGCAGAAAAAACACTGAGGTCAACAAACCCCACAGGAGAAAGATATTCTCTCCCGTGGGGGTGTTGTCCATATCAACCTTGCCCCTGGTACTGGCAATCACTTGGAGCGCATCAAAGTTTTCTTCCATAACAGGGGCAAAGATAATATTTTAATCAAGAGTTACATAAATGAAACATTTCTTGCTATGGTCATACTTAAGACGGAAACCAACCTGAACACCCATTACTGCCGGATCGTGACTTTTGCTTGTACGGAGCTTTGGATGATCGTCCCTGTCGCCTAATCCGGTAAATATCAAGTCATCATATCCTGGCATTAGTTCCACATCGGACCAGTTCCAGTAGCAGTCTTCAGGTGAGGTGCGTACTGAGAGTTCCAATCCCATGCTATAGCCTACTGTACCGCCTTGTTCCGGAAGTATCTGGAAAGAGTACGGGGTGTCTTCTTCAACCACTCTGATGGGTATTACACAACCTACATCGTGGTTGCTTTTAACCCGTAACCTTATATTGTAATTGCCGGGCTTGGGACTGTACTTACCCATATATCCTTTGTAATAATAGAAGTTCTCGTCAGGATCCGATTCGGGATCAACTTCCAGGCATTCATTGTGCCAAACCAGATTTGTGGGAGCATAGGTGTTAACTGAAACCGACAGATAAGCCCAGTCGCCCATGACAAGATATTCCGGGGAAAGAGTAAACGATGTATAATCCCATCCCTCACCTGTAGCTATCTGACAGGAGGCTTTCATGTTTGTGCCCTCATAGGCAAATTTTAGATAGACGTCACCGTTTCCGGCTGATTTTATAGAGGTGAGTGTCTGCGTTTGGGCATCCCAACTGAAATAACCTTCGTCAACATCGTCGCTACTACTATAGCCCAGAGTCTGGCCGATAAGCTTTACTTTACTCCAGTCAAAATCTGCACCGTCTGTCCAATCGGCATCAAGGATTACAGAACTGCCGACCTTAACCCAATCAGTTGGAGGTTCTATTTGGAACCAGTCAAGTTCAGGAAAATACTCTTCAATAATGGCATTGCCGTATATGATGTATTCGCCGTCGGAAACCTCTGTCTTTGACTGACTGTCCCATGTCGTTGCTTCAAAGACGAATGCGAACATGAACTGATACTGGCCTGAATAGCCGCCTTTGCTTCCGGCCTTTTCCTTCAGCCAGATACGGCTGCTGCCGTCCAGTTTCACGTTTCCGCCTTTTCCCATATGAACATTCACCTCTTTTCCTGTCCTGAATGTTCCGAATTTTCCGTATGACCAAGCATACTTATTATAAAATGTCTGATCGATGGTGGTGAGCTGGTTTGCAGTTTCCTGCGGCAACTCAAACGTGCCCCAACCCATAGTACTCAGTGCAGAATCCTCATCCATTATGTTGACCTTGATGGCCTGTTGGGTGCGGTCGGTCATGCTTCGGCCTATGTACCATTGGGATTCCTCCTGAGAAAGAGGGTAGGTCTTTTCATCGGCACCAATGGCTTGTACTACATAGGTGTTTTCTTTCAGGTTCTGAGCCTTTTGGATTAAACCTTCAACGATAGCGTCAATTGTTTCATCATCATTTTCATCATTACATGAAACAAACAGTCCTGCTGCAACAAACAGCAACGGAATAAAAAATTTGGATTTCATAATTGATATAATTAAGTTAGTCCTTTAATTTATTGTACTGCAAATATACTTAAGTTTATAAAATAAACAAAAAACTTGACCCAATAGGGACAGTCCCCCTGTGCCATTTTAAAAAACGGCACAGGGGGACTGTCCCTATTGGGTCACTATTGGGTCATTCTTCTCTGTATTGGGTAGGGGTCTGCCCGGTGTGGTTCTTGAAAAACCTGAAAAAGAATGACTGGCTTGGGAAATTAAGCTGGGCCGATATCTCCTTTATGGTCATGTCGGTGTGACGCAGCATGTTCTTGGCATCCAGTATGAGCAGTTCATTAAGCCATTCGGGTACCGAGCGGCCGCTGGCTTCCTTTACAATCTTGGACAGATACTTGGGCGTTACGCACATCTTGTCGGCATAGTAGCCTACCAGATGCTCGTGTGCATGGTCGTTGATGGCCAGTTTTATGAATTGTTCCAGCATGTGGCGCTGTCGTGTGGTGCGTGCGGGTGCCTCCAGATCCTGGCGTTTCTTGGAGTCAGCCAGGAATCCGGCAAACTGGTAGAATACTGATGACACCAGGCCTGCCATGCTGTCATGGACAAACTGCGGATTGGTCTTGGTTATGTCAAGAGCCAGATTCACATACTTATGGAGCATCTCGGTCTCATCGGCCGACAGGTGTATGCACGGGTCGCGCAACACATCCATGGCCTCTACCAGGAACTTGCTGGGATTGATGCCGGTGCTTGATATGAAGGATGCCGATGCACAGATAAGTGAGAATCTGAGGTTATCGGTAAGGTCATCCGGCTGTGCTATCCTTACTATATTACCCGGCGTAATGAGCAGCAGCGTACCTGTGGTCAGATGATAATCGGTAAGGTTTACGGAGCAGTTGGCCTCACCCTCAACACAATATGCGGCCATGTAACAGTCCACACGGAAAGGATAGCGCAGATACCTGTATTGGGGCTTCTCCTGCAGACGTGCTATAAAGAAATCATCACCTATTCCAAGTGATATACCCGAGGGAATCATCTGCTTGATTCTGGAGGGCGTGATAAGCATCTCTGAATACGATTCCATCTCTTTTTTCTTTTGAATTGTGCCAAAAGTAATACGTTTTTGTGTTAAATGATACCTATTTGTTGGTAATTTCGACCAATAGATACAAGTAGTGTTAAAAAAGATTACATAGGTAGGCTGCATCGGCATTACTTTTGTACCGGATTTAGTAACGAAAAACAACATTATAAACGGACTATATGAAACATCCAAGTAGAATCATGATTGCGGTCTGCATGATGCTGATTACCTCTTACACGATGGCTCAGACCGTATTGACACTTGAGGATTGCAGGGCAATGGCGCTGGAGAACAACGGCCAGTCCAAGATGGCCAAGGAGAAGGTGAATGCCGCCGAGTATGACAGTAAGGCTGCGTTTGCCAATTATCTGCCCAAGGTATCGGCCACAGGAATGTACCTGCACAACAGCGAGAACATCAATCTTATAAGCGACGAGCAGAGTAACACACTCTCAACCATTGGTACCAGGGTTCAGAATGGCGTGCAGTCATTCATTACTGACCCTAACATCATGGGACTGGTAACCAGTACCGATCCTGCTGTAAGGAATGCGGCAACCGCCATGTTCAGCAAGATGTCCGCCATGGATATTGAGGGTACTCTCAACCAGCTGGGACAGGACCTGTCGGATGATCTGTCGCTTGATATCCAGAATGTCTATGTGGGAATGATCACGGTCGAGGAGCCTCTCTATGTGGGCGGTAAGATACGTGCATATAATAAGGTGACCGCATATGCCAAGGAGTTGGCCCAGACCCAGCTTGACGGTGAGGACCAGAAGGTGCTGGTTACGGTCGATGAGGCTTACTGGCAGATTGTATCCATAGCAAACAAGCTGCGCCTTACCGAGCAGTACGTGGAGTTGCTCCGCCAGATGGACCACAATGTTGAGATCATGAAGAATGAGGGCGTGGCTACCGCATCGGACCAGCTCTCCGTCAGGGTTAAGCTGAACGAGGCCGAGATGACCCAGATTAAGGCTCAGAACGGTCTGACACTCTCCAAGATGCTGCTCTGCCAGCTTTGCGGAATGCCTCTGGACAGTGAGATAATGCTTAAGGATGAGCTTAACGAGACTCTTGACATCCCGGCCGATGAGGTTACATACACCCAGGAGGAGCTGTATGAGAACCGTCCTGAGCTCAAGAGCCTGGAGCTGGCTGTCAACATGTATGACATGAAATCAAAGATTGTCCGTGCCGATTACCTGCCTACAGTTGCTGTCATGGGCAATTACATTGTAACAAACCCGTCGGCCAGCAACGGCGTAAGCAACGAGTTCAATGGAATGTGGAACGTGGGCCTGGTTGCCAAGATTCCGGTATTCCATTTTGGCGAGGGCCTGAACAAGTACCGCCGTGCCAAATCAGACATGTTAATCACCCAGTTCCAGCTGGAGGATGCACGAGGCAAGGTAACGCTGCAGGCCTCACAGTATGAGAAAAAGATTGCCGAGGCCGATTCACGCCTGGCAATGGCACTCAAGAACATGGAGAATGCCAATGAGAACCTGCGTGTGGCAAATGTGGGATTCAAGGAGGGCGTAGTTGAGTCATCACTTGTGCTGGCTGCCCAGACGGCATGGCTCAAGGCACACTCTGAGGAGATTGACGCACGTATTGACCGCATAATGGCCACCGTTTATCTGCGCCAGGCAACAGGTCAGCTCAAATAACTTATTCAAGAACGATAAAAGATATTATAATATGGACAACAAGACACAGAAGATGAACATTGCGCTGTCATTGACAGCATTTGCATTTGTGATTGTGATAGTATGTATAGTTGGAATCTACACATTCAGACATCGTGAGGCTGAGATAGTTCAGGGACAGGCAGAGGCAAGCGAATACCGTGTATCAAGTAAAGTTCCGGGTCGCATTCTTAAGATATTGGTTCATGAAGGTCAGATGGTACACGCTGGTGATACCCTGGCTATACTGGATACTCCCGATATCAATGCCAAGCAGGCTCAGGCAGAGGCTGTGCTGAGTGCTGCAACTGCACAGAACGCAAAGGCACAGAAGGGCGCCCGTGAGGAGCAGATACAGGGTGCTTTTGAGCTGTGGCAGAAAGCCAAGGCCGGACTGGAGATTTATGAGAAGACATATAACCGCGTTGAGAACCTCTTTGCACAGGGTGTGGTAAGTGAGCAGAAACGTGATGAGGCCAAGGCCCAGTACGATGCTGCCGTTGCTACCGAGAAGGCTGCCAAGTCACAGTATGACATGGCCGTAAACGGTG
>Ga0265298_10004685_pt1 | contig 17378 bp, 13 predicted proteins | sample AusTroGonzalo_MG_3_FD_193486 | JGI IMG/M metagenome (GOLD analysis project Ga0265298, IMG submission 193486) | Bovine rumen microbial communities from tropical cattle in Woodstock, Queensland, Australia - Gonzalo_01 | ecosystem: Host-associated > Mammals > Digestive system > Stomach > Rumen ... | reverse complement strand
TGGTGAATTCCACCTTGTTGGCGTTGTACACCTGGTTGCCGATCATGAAATTGAAGTTGGCGCTGAAGTCAAAGCCGTGGATGTAACCGGAGAAGTTGAAACCGCCGGTGAAGTCCGGGCTGGCATTGCCGATGACGGTACGGTCGCTCACGGTGATCTTGTTGTCTTCGGAGCCGTCAATGTTCTTGAACTTGGGGGCGCCGGGAACCATGAAGTTGGAGCCCACGATGGCGCTGGCATCCACCACGCCTTCGTTCAAGACCCACTTGGAACCGTTCCAGGTGAAGTCGTCGGGCGTGTAGTAACCGTCCATCTTGTAGCCGTACATGTTGCCCAGGGGCTGGCCCACTTCCACCACATAGTCGTCTCCGATTTCGGTGGAGGCCCAGTAGGACTGGGCGGTGATGCGCTGCAGGCCACCCAGGTCGGTGACGACGTTCTTATTGTAGGCGATGTTGCCGCCGATGTTCAGGGAGAAGTCCTTCTTCTGGACGATGGGGGCGTTGAGGGTGAGTTCCACACCGCGGTTGCGCGTGCTTCCCAGGTTGCGGTACTGGCTGTCGTAGCCGGAACCGGTGATGGGGAAGTTGATGAGCAGGTTCCTGATGTCGTTCTGGTACACCTCGATGCTGCCGCTCAGGCGGCTCTGGAAGAAGGAGAAGTCCACACCGATGTTGTGGGTGTAGGTGGTTTCCCAGGTGAGGTCGGGGTTGTTCATCACCTTGCCGGCCATCCAGTAGTTGTTGCTCTGGCTGAGCCATGCTGTGACGGTGGAGCTGTACTGCTTCACCAGCTGGCCGGAAGGGATGTTGTTGTTACCGGCGGTACCGAAGCTGTAACGGAGCTTGAGCTGGTCCAGCCAGCTGTGGGCATTGTTCATCCATTCCTCGTTGGAGATGGTCCAGGACACGGCGGCCGAAGGGAAGAAGCCCCAGCGGTTGCCCCGGGAGAACTTGGAGCTGCCGTCGGCGCGCAGCGTGGCGCCGATGGAATAACGCTTCTTGTAGTCGTAGTTCACACGGCCGAAGAAGGACAGCAGCTTGTCGTCGGGGTTGAAATAGTTGTTCACGGAAGCAGGCGTACCGGAAGACATGAAGTTCCAGGCCATGGGCGCATCGTAAGAGGCGTTGAGGCCGTCCACCATGGTGGTGAGGATGTTGCTCTGCGTGATGGTGAGTTCCTGGCCCAGGAGGGCGGTGAGACTGTGGTCGTCGTTCCGGAGAACGTCGGCGAAGTCGTAATTCAGGGTGTTGGTATTGCGGTACCGGGTACGGAAGGTCTCCTTGTGCTGGTTGGAAACACCCGTCTTGTCGGTAGAGTTGTTGGCCACATAGTAGGTGGTCATGCCGTAGAAGCGGTCGTCGCTCTGGGTGAATTTCTCCAGGCCGCCCTCGATCTTGAGGTTCAGGTTGTCGACGATCTTCCAGTTGAAGGCAGCGTTGGCATTGAGCGTGACGCGGATGCGGCGGCTGTCGTTATCGGCCACGGAAAGGAGCGGCGGAGCGTTGTCGCCATAGTCCTGCTCTTCGTCCACGCCCTGGATATTGGAGGCGATGGGAATGGGAGAGTAGGAGACGGCATGTTTGAGACGGCCGTTACCAGAGGTGGTACCGGTATCGTTGATGCCGTTGGCGCCGCCGCCGCGCACGTTCACGCGGGAATAGCGCACGTTGGCGTCGATGGACGTGTTGGCCGAAGTCTTGAAGTTACCCTTGAAGTTGAGGTTGTCACGGGTGTAGGTGGAACCCACCATGATGGCCTCGTCGCCCATGTGGGCGTAACCCAGGGTCCAGTTGGCCACATCACCGCTGCCGGAGATGGAGAAGTCGGCAGAGAAGGTGGAACCGGTCTTGCCGAAGACGGCGTCGATCCAGTTGTTGGTGGGCATGCCCTTGTACAGGTCGATATCCTCGAAGCCGCCGAAGTAAGGCTCGTAGTAGGAGCTGAGGTTGTCACGCAGGACACCCAGTTCGTACTGGAACTTCACGAAGTTCTCGGCATCCATGGCTACGATGGCGCCCTTGTTGGCCATGGTCTTGCGACCATAGTAGGCGTTGAACTTCACGGAAACCTTCTGGCCTTTCTCGGCGTTCTTGGTGGTCACGATCACAACACCGTTGGCACCACGGGAACCGTAGATGGCGGTGGAGAAAGCGTCCTTGAGCACGTCGATGGACTGGATTTCGGAGGAAGGGATGTCGTTGATGGATTCCACCGGGAAGCCGTCCACAATGTACAGCGGGCTGCTGTCCTGGGTGATGGAACCGCCACCGCGGACACGGATCTTGATGTCGGCGTCGGGGTCGCCTTCCGTGGTCACCACGGACACACCGGCCATCTTACCGGACAGGGCCTGGGACACGGTTGTCACGGGCTGCTCGGTGAGTTTGTCGGCACCCACGGACGACACGGAACCCAGGAGGTCGCGGCGCTTGACAGTGGCATAACCCACTACCACCACCTCGTCCAGGAAGGTCTGGTCGGCCTTGAGGACCACGTTGATTTCCTTCTGTCCGTTGATGGCAACGGTCTGGTCGGCCAATCCGATGAAGGAGAAGACCAGATTCACTGCGTTGGCGGGGACGGAGAGGACATAGTCGCCGTCGATACCGGTGATGGTACCGATGGTGGTGCCCTCAACCATGACGCCCGCGCCGATGAGCGGCTCTCCGCTCTCGTCGGTCACGACGCCCTTGATGGTCGTCTGGGCCGACAGGGTGAGCGCCGTCACCATGCCAAGCAGTGCAAGAATGAATTTCTTTGCTTTCATTAGCGTTGGTTGTTAATTAATGGTTGATAATAAAATTATAGTGTCGTATAGGTAGAGCCCGCATTCTGCCCGGTGACGATGTCTTTCACCAGGTAGTGCAGGTACATTTCCAGATTGGTATAGCGTCCGTTCTTGTCCAGGGTAACGGCGGCGCCGTCAATGCCCTGGTCCCCTCCCCAGGCTTTCTCCACATCGTCCGGTATGCCGTCTCCGTCGGAATCAGTGACCGTTGTGCCTTCATAGGCGGGCCAGCCTTCCACATCGCTCTGGGTGTCGATGAAGCCGCCGGTAGAGCCCTTGGAGCCCGTGTAAGTGAAAGTGCGGGTGCGGGTTTCCTTCACGATGCGCTGGTCCACGGCATCCCGCTTGAGGGAAGCGCCCACATAATCCAGCACGGCGGTGTAGCCGTCCCGGGCGCTCTGAACCGACAGCAGGCAGGCTCCTGCCGGATGGGCGAAACGGCTGCCGGACCGGATGGTAGAAATGACGTCGGCACCGGCGGTGGTACCCTTCCAGTTGTCGTCGTTCATGCCGGCGGCCTTTTCGGAGCTGTCATCCATGAAGTTGCCGTCCATGTAGAAATGGCCGGGAACGATGGTGGAACTGCCGGTCCTGCTGGTGCAGTTACTGCAGGCCTTGGTCCAGGGGTCGATGAAACGGATCCTTCCCGAAGCCGTGGCGGGACCCGGCTTGTAATAATTGTTGATGAGGTTGTATTTGCGGTAGTCGTTGGCGCCGTTGGCGCTTTCTCCGCCGTAAGTACCGTTGTCACCCCAGTTGTAGATGACGTTGTTCACCAGGGTCACGGGGCCTTTGAGAAGGCTCAGGTAGTCGTGGTCCAGGCGGGGATTGCGGCTGTCGTGATGGGCCAGCAGGTTGTGGTGGTAGGTGGCGTTTTCTCCGCCCCACAGGCCGCCGTAACCGTGTTTGCCCTTGTCGTGGATGGAATTGCGCAGGCTCTCGGACAGGATGCACCACTGCAGGGTGAAGTTCTTCATCCCATAGAAGCTGCCGCATTCATCGGTGCTCCAGGAAAGGGAGCAGTGGTCGATGATGATATCGTGGAGGTCGTCGCTTCCGGCGTTCAGGTTCATGGCATCATCCTCCGTCTTTTTCTCGTCTCCCATGCGGCAGTGGAGGTAACGCACTATCACGTTGCTGGCCTTGATGTGCAGCGTATAGTTCTTGAGGCAGATGCCGTCTCCGGGGGCTGTCTGGCCGGCGATGGTGACGTCTCCGTTCTTGATGTTGAGCGCGCTTTGCAGTTCGATGACACCCGCCACGTCAAACACGATGATGCGGGCGCCCTTGGCCTCGATAGCGGCGCGCAGGGAGCCGGTGCCCTTGTCATTGAGGTTGGTCACGTGGATGACCTGGCCGCCGCGGCCGCCGGTGGCGAACATGCCGCCGCCCTCGGCGCCGGGGAAGGCGCGGGCCTTTCCATCCTCCTCACAGGCGGGGATGGCGAAATCTTCGTAAGCGATACTGGCGGGACCCGGGACAGGGTCTACGCTTCCGTCCGTACGGGCATTCACCCAGGTGAGGGCCGATTCCCCGTCGGCATTCACGGCCTTGACGCCAAAGCGGTAATCGGTAGCCTTGGTGAGGCCTTCCACCGTGGTATTACGGGCTGTGGACGTTCCATTTTTCACCTCGCTGCCAGCCTGGGTAAGCGCCCAGACATAACCGGTGGCACCGTTCACGGCATCCCACTGGAAAGTGAGGCTGGTTTCAGTGGCACTGTGAAGCTTCACGTTCGCCGGAGCGGCGGGAGCTCCGCCCTTTTCCTCCTCCTGCGCAGTTTTCCCGCAGGAGAACAGGCACAGGGCGGCCACAACCATGCAGATATACAGGTTCATCTCTCTCATTGTCTTTCGTATTCCAGTGCTGCCCAAATGAGCGGGCCGATGCCTTTGGGATCGTTGGAGCGCACGGGTTCGTTAATATAGTAATCGTAGTCTCCGCGGCGGTTCTGTTTTCCGCCCAGGCCGGCCACCTCGCAGCACTGGTCCAGGTTCACCAGGCCTTCCTCGTCCACGCGGACGAAGATGTCCAGCAGTTCCTGGTAGCGGGCTCGGGCATCGGCCTGCGTGATGCCTTCCAGCACGCCCAGGCGGGTGCCCTTGAGCATGGCGTACACAAACATGGCGCTGGCGGTAGCCTCCAGGTAGTTGCCCTCGGCATACGGGCGGTCCAGCACCTGGTACCACATGCCGGTGGTTTTGTCAGCAAACAGCGGGATGGCCTGGAAGCAGCCGTTGAGCAGGCGCACCAGGGCGTCTTTCTCCTCCCCTGCGGGCAGGATTTCAATCACATCCACCAGGGCCATCACGTACCAGCCCATGGCACGGCCCCAGGCGTGGTCGCTCTGGCCGTTGTCGGGATTGCACCAGAACATGTCATGGGAGGAGTCCCAGGCATGGCGGAGCAGGCCGGTTTCGGGGTCCAGGGTATGTTCATAGACCGTCTGGAACTGAAGGGCGATATCGGCCAGGTTGGCGGCCCGCTGCAGGGAATCCTGCACATAGCGCACGGTGTATTCGGCATAGAAGGGCTGGGCCATGTACAGGCCGTCCAGCCACATCTGGTTGGGATAGACCGCCTTGTGCCAGAACCCGCCTTCCGGGGTACGGGGCTGGTCCAGGACTTGGCTGTAAAGGGTATCCATGGCCGCCTTGTACTTGGCTTTCCCCGTCATATCGTAAAGCTGGAACAGCGTACGGCCGGGGCAGACGTGGTCTGTGGAATAATTGCTTTTCTTGTATTTATAGATGCGGCCGGTGCTGTCGATGATGGCATCGTACCAGGCGTCTACGTAGTCAAAAACAGATTCTTCGCTGCGTTCAGAATGACAATAAACATCCAGCATGGCCTTGAGTTCCAGGCCGGTGGTGTAGTTCCACTTGAGCTTGCCTTCCTGGCCGTCGATGAAAGTGGCCTGGGGACAGCGGACCATCTCCGAGCGAACCACCTCCATGGACAGCGGGGCCTTGGCCGTACACGCGGCCAAGGCAAACACACACACAATTGAAAATAAAGAACGCATCATTTGTTATTGTAAGGGTCCCAGACAATACCGTCCTGGGACTGGTACATCACTTTCTCAAAGGTATATTCCTTCAGGTCCTTGGCCTTGAGGGTATGGGCCCACTTCACGCGGGGACCGCGGGCACCGGGGCCGAAGTTGCCGTACTCGGCATAGTAGGAATTCTTCTTGGTATCCGGCTTGCCTTCCTTCTCCCAGTCGTGCCAACCTTCCGGCAGGATGTGGCCGCCCAGCTCGCAATTGATGAAGACCGTCTTGGCGTAGGCGCCCCAGGGGCGGCCCAGGTAGCACTTGTCGATACCTTCGTCGGCCGTGAGCTTGCAGTTGACAAACACATAACCGTACTTCTGGCCCTCCAGGGTAGAAGCGGCGGTAACGTAGCTGTTCTTCTTGGAGTGGATGTGGCAGTTCTCGAAGTAGGCGATGCTGGTGCCGAAGATAAAGTCCGTGGTACCTTCGATATAGCAGTCCTTGAAGTAGTTGCGCTTGATGCCGCCGAATTTGCCGAACCGTCCATAGGTATACAGCGTATCCTGGTTGCCCAGGAAGCGGCAGCGGTTGAAGAAGAGGAAGTCGCCGTCGGTGAATACCGCCACGGCCTGGCCGATTTCCTTGCCCTCGCCGGCGCTGTTCTCGAAGCTCAGGTCCTCGAAGGTGATGTAGCTGGCGTGGATGTAGATGCTGGCGCTGCCGGAAGTGCCCACGGCGATGTCCCGGTTGGGCCACAGGGCCTTGGCGTATTTGTCAAAGGTAATGAGGGTGTTGTCGGCGCACTCACCTTTGATATAAAGGCGGAACTTGGTGTGCGGGATGCTCACCATTTCCTTGTATACGCCGCTACGGATGAGGATGCGGGTGATTTCCTTGTGGCTGTAGTCGGGGCAGGCGTCAATGGCTTCCTGCACCGTGGCAAAGTCCCCGTGACCGTCCTGGGAAACCACAAAATGATAGTACACCAGGTTTTTGGCCAATTCGGGAATCTGCTCCCGGATGCGGTCGCACACGATTTCCGTCACCTTGCGGGCGCCGCAGGGCACCAGGTGCGTGTTGTCGTCCTTGCCGGTGGAAATCATGAAATAAGCCTTGGAAGCTTCGTCCCCCAGACCCTCGATCCAGTCCAGGGTGGGAGTGGTGATATCCAGGAGGGTGACACCTTTTTCTTCGGCCACCGCCTTCATGGCGGCGGGATAGTCGGTATGGCAGTTGCGGTCCAGTTTCCCGTCCTTGAACCAGCGGCGGGCCACCGGCGTCAGGAGCACGGGAATACCTCCTTTTACGCGAACGCCGTCAATGAACAGGCGCAGGTTCTCCTGGTAAGCGCCCCAGGCTGCGGCATAGCGGGTGGGGTCGCTCTCCTTGGCGTCATTATGGCCGAACTGGATGAACACATAGTCCCCGGGCTGCACGGCATCGTACACCTTGTCCCACAGGCCCAGGTCGATAAAACTCTTGGTGCTACGCCCGTTCTGGGCATAGTTGACCACCTTCACCTGCGCGGGATCCAGGAAATTCTGCAGCATCATGCCCCAGCCGCGCTCGGCGCCGGCCTTGGGCAGGTCTTTCTCGGCCATGGTGCTGTCGCCCATCAGATGGACGGTGGTAAAAGAACTGGCAACCATCCAGATTATCGCTAAATACAGGATTCTTCTCATAACTGTTCTCCGTTAACGCTTACGTTGACAAACGTCACATTTTGGGCATTGTGGATCTCCACGCCCTTCTTGGCCGTGAACACACTGTTGGAAAAGTCCACGTTGCGCAGCGGCAGCTCCGGCAGGCCATTGATGTAGATAGCCTGCTTGGCCCCGGCGCACACCAGCCCCTCAAAGTGCAGGTCCCTGAACTCCGGAGTGGTTTCATCCACTGCGGGCAACTCTTCCACGGGAGGAAGGGATGCCCCTTCGGGAGCATCGGCCTTCTTATTTGCGAGCGAAGGGGCGCCCTTGCTCCCGGAAGAGGAGCGCTCGGTGGCTGCTACGCCCGCGTAATATAAATTAAAGGTCACGGCTTCGGCCACGATGTCCTTCATGTAGATGTTCCGGCACCAGATGTCCTTCACCAGGCCGCCTCTTCCCCGCGTGCTCTTGAAGCGCAAGCCCACGTCGGTTCCCAGGAATCGGCAGTCCCGCACCAGGATGTTTTCGGCCCCGCCGCTCATTTCGCTGCCAATCACAAAGCCGCCGTGGCCGTGATAGACGGTGCAGTTCTCGATGACCAGGTTGCGGCAGGCCTTGCCGTAACGGCGTCCGTCCTCGTCCTTGCCGGACTTGATGCAGATGGCGTCGTCGCCCACGTCAAAGCTGCTGCCCGTCACGTACACATTCTCGCAGGCCTCGATGTCAATGCCGTCCCCGTTGGTGGAATAATGGGGGTTGCGTACGATGATGTCCTTCACCACCACGTTTTTGCACCACAGCGGATGGATGTTCCAGGCCGGGGAGTTCTGGAAGGTGACGCCCTCCAGCAAAACATTTTCACAGTTTCTGAGGGAAACCAGCACCGGGCGCAGGAAAGTCTTGATTTCCTGGAGGTCAAGGCTGGGATCCTGCTTGTTGAGGCTGCCGGCGGTGAGGCGGGCTTTCTTGTACCCTTCGTCGGGATACCAGACGCTGCCGTCATCGGACAGCACGCCGCCGGATTTCACCGTGGGCTTCCAGATATCGTCGCCCACCTTGCGTTTCTTCAGCTCCCGCCAGGGAGTGCCGTTGCCGTCGATGACGCCCTTACCGGTGATGGCGATGTCCGTGGCACCCTCGGCATGGATGGGAGACAGGCAGCGCTGCATGTCCAGGCCTTCGAAGTTGGTGGCGATGATGGGATAGAGGTCCTGGTCGGCAGAGAATACGATAACCGCATTGTCTTCCAGGTGCAGTTCCATGTGGCTCTTGAGGCCGATGGGGCCGGTGAACCAGATGCCGTCCGGTACTACCAGAGTACCGCCGCCCAGCTTTTCCAGCCGGTCAACGGCCTGGCGGAAAGCTTCCGTACAAAGGGTGACACCGTCTCCCTTTGCTCCGAAATCCTTCAGGTTCACGCGATGGGCGGGAATGTCGGGCGTTGAGAGCTCCGGCATGTCGAAGGGAATATCTGCGAATTGAAAATGCAAACGTTTGCCATTTTGGGCACACGAGAGCAGAGAAAATATTAACGTCGTGAATATGAACGACTTAAAAGAAACTTTGGCCATTAGTTTTTCTTTCTGTGCTGCAAATATAAACAAAAAAATCCAAACGTTTGCACATTTTTTCGAAAACTTTTGGAAAATCGTACAAACGTTTGTACCTTTGCTGCCGTAATGACCACGATAACAGACATAGCCAATGCCCTGGGCATCACCCCGTCCACCGTTTCCCGCGCCCTTGCCGGGAATCCCCGTGTAAAGGAAGAAACCCGCACAGCCGTCGAAAAGATGGCCAAATTGCTGGGCTATGAACGCAATGTCGTAGCTTCCAACCTGCGTAAGGGGCAGTCGCACATCGTGGGAATCGTGGTTCCCCGCATCCATCGTGAATTCTTCTCCAACGTCATCGGCGGCGCCGAAAGCGTGCTCAACCGGGCCGGCTACAACGTGCTCATCTGCCAGACGCTGGAAAGCCTGGATGCGGAAGTCAAAGCCCTCAAGACCTTAAAGAATTATCGCGTGGCCGCGGTGCTCATCTCCCATGCCATCGATGCTGTCAACGGGAATCACGTGAAAGAAATCCTGGAAGATACGCCGCTGGTACAGTTCGACCGCGTGTTCCCGGACCTTCCCGGTGCCAAAATCGTGGGCGCCAACTGCGAAGGAGCCTTCCAGGCTACCATGCACCTTATCCAGGCCGGATACAAGCGCATCGGCACCATCGCCGGCTACATGAGTTCGCAGGCCTACGTAGAGCGCCTGGCCGGCTATCGGCTGGCCCTGGAAAGCGCGGGTCTTCCCTTCGACCCTTCCATCGTGTATGAGAATGCCATCGTACGGGAAACCGGTTACCAGGCCGGTCTCCGGGCCATCGAAGCCGGTTGCGACGCCCTGTACAGCGCCGGCGCATTCTCGGCCCTGGGTGCCATGGACGCCATCAAGGAAAAAGGGCTGCGCATCCCGGAAGACTTCGGCATCGTGGGCACCTCCAACGAGGGTTTCACCAGCCTGATGAATCCGACCCTCAGCACCCTGAACCAGCACCCCTTCGAGATGGGGGAGACGGCCGCCCGCGCCTTCCTGGAAGGCAGCCGGGAAACCCAGGTCATTCCCATGGAACTCATTGTAAGACAATCATCAAACAAAAATAACACATGGCAAAAGTAGTTACCTTTGGCGAAGTCATGCTTCGCCTTTCCACCCCGGGTTATCTGCGTTTCTCGCAGGCCCGCCAGTTTGACGCCACCTTCGGCGGCGGCGAAGCCAACGTGGCCGTTTCCCTGGCCAATTACGGCGTAGACGCCCACTTCGTCACGCGCCTTCCCAAAAATGACATCGCCGACATGTGCACCGCTGAGCTAAGAGGCTTCGGCGTAAACCTGGACGGTGTGGTATACGGCGGAGACCGTGTGGGTATCTACTACCTGGAGACCGGCGCCGTGGCCCGTGGCTCCAAGGTGGTCTATGACCGTGCCCACAGCGCCATCTCGGAAATCAAACCCGGTATGGTCAACTGGAGGGAAGTTTTGAAGGGTGCCGACTGGTTCCACTGGACCGGCATCACCCCCGCCCTTTCGCAGGGTGCGGCCGATGCCTGCCTGGAAGCCATCAAGGTGGCCAACGAGATGGGTGTGAAAGTCAGCTGTGACCTCAACTATCGCAAGAAACTGTGGAAATACGGCAAAACCGCCGCAGAGGTGATGCCCGCCCTGGTAGAGGGCTGCGACCTCATCCTGGGCAACGAGGAAGACGCCGAGATGGAGTTCGGCATCAAGCCCGAAGGTTTCGACGCCGAGAAAACGGGCGGCGAAATCGATCAGACCCGCTTCGAGAGCGTGTGCCGCCAGCTGATGGAGAAATTCCCCCGCTGCAAGAAGGTGGCAGTAACCCTGCGCGGCTCCATCAACGCCAACCACAACACCTGGGGCGGCGTGCTGTACGACGGCAAAACCCTGTGGCAGAGCCGCCGCTACGACATCACCCACATCGTAGACCGCGTGGGCGGCGGAGACTCCTTCATGGGCGGCCTCCTCTACGGTCTCATCACCTACGACACAGACCAGGAAGCCATTGAATTCGCCGCTGCCGCTTCCTGCCTCAAGCACACCATCATCGGAGACTACAACCGCGTCACCGTGGCCGAAGTAGAAGGTTTGATCAAAGGCGGCGGCTCCGGTCGTGTAAGTCGTTAAGATTATGAGTAAATTCAATAAAATCGATACCATCGGTATCATTCGTTCTACCGGTATTGTTCCGGTGTTTTACAACAAAGATGCAGACCTTACCAAGAAGGTGGTGAAGGCCTGTTACGACGGCGGCATCCGTGCTTTCGAGTTCACCAACCGCGGTGACGGCGCTGCCGAGGTATTCAAGGAAGTCATGGCTTTTGTGCGGGCCGAGTGCCCCGAAATGGCGCTGGGTGCCGGCACCATGCTGGATGCTCCCACCGCCGCCCAGTACATCCAGATGGGTGCCGATTTCCTGGTATCTCCCTGCCTGGTGGAAGAAATTGCCCCGCTGGCCAACAAGCGCGGCGTGCCCTACAGCCCCGGCTGTGGCAGCGTGAGCGAGATGGTGCGCGGCATGGAACTGGGCTGCGACCTGGTGAAAGTATTCCCCGCCGGCAACGTGGGCGGTCCTTCCTTCGTGAAGAACGTGCTGGGTCCCCTGCCCTGGGCCATGGTGATGGCCACCGGTGCCGTAGAGCCCACGGAAGAAAACCTGACGGCCTGGGCCAAGAGCGGTGTCACCGCCGTAGGCATGGGCTCCAAGCTCTTCCCCAAAGACGTGATTGCTTCCGGCGACTGGGCCTCCATTTCCGCCCTCTGCGCCCAATGCATCAAGTGGTTTAAGAAATAGAGTTGTCCCGCCTTTTTGCAACCGGCAACGCGCAAATCCCCGAAAAGCGCGTTGCCGGTTGCTTTCGTATACAGCGTACCACGCGGAAAACCCGCAAAAGTGCGTTGCACGTTGCAGGTTGGAGACGATTATCTTTTTTGCAGAATAGTTAATTTATATATATCTTTGCACAAAAGTATATATGGAGACGATAACTGCACATAGGAAGCTGATAGACATCAAACCGGATGTCTTTGATTCTTTGTCCCTGGAGGCAAAGCGGCAAGGCATGTCCCTGAAGCGATTCATTGAACAGACGCTGGAGAATGCATGCCCTAGGAAAACCTCATACGGCAAATCTTCCATCAGCAGACTTATCGGTTCGGCCAAACCTAAGAATGCCGATTTATCGGCCATTGAGGATGACCGTCTTCAATATCTTCTCTCCAAATGACCCTGTTCCTGGACACCAACATCATTCTGGACTTGCTGCTGGAACGGGACGGGTTCGAGGATTCCGCCATTCTGTTTCAATGGCAGGACGAAGGACGGTTACGGATTTGCGTATCATTCCTTACCATGGTCAACGCGGCCTACGTCTATAAAAAAACCGTAGGCCAGGATATGGCCATAGCCAACCTTAAGTATCTTTCCACACTAGTAAGTGTGCTACCCATGGACGAGAATCAGCTGCAGCAGGCCATCCTGATGGAGAGCCGGGATTTTGAAGACACCTTGCAGGCTGTTTGTGCCGCCAAGGCACAATGCGATTACCTGATTACCCGCAATGAAAAAGACTTCAAAATCGGCAAGGGCCTGACAAAACAAATAGAACTCCCCAAAGTCTTATCCCCCGCCTCCTTTGTCCGGCAGTTTTCCTCGACGGATCTCTAGCACATTACCAAGTCTTCTTTATAGCCCTTTGCACCTTATGTCTTAAACGCTTTAAGAAATAAGGGATCCCTGCCTTTTTCGGATATTGGTGATACTTGTTGAAATAAAATAATATTCTTATCTTCGCAGTGTTGCAATAGCGCAACATACATACAGAAAGCGTCAGCTTTTCCGTTGTAGTGAATCTGGACAATTCATGCAAAGACGGAGACGGCGATGCTTGCATTGGCTATACTGTGGGCTTTTGGGGCCTTCACTATAGCGGTGTGAGTTAATCCCCTTATTCTCTTTGCAGGCAGTCCAGAGCCCACTACAGGAATAAGACCCGGTTGGCTCACACTTTCTTTATGTCTATACACCACGTAACCATGTATGTAACAATAGAACTATGAAATCTATTCTGCGTTTCCTTGCTAGTATACTTTTCCCACTAGCCCTGCTTTGCTCCTGCAAAAGCGACTACGCTCTGGACATCTATGGCTCCATCTCCGGAAAAGTGACTGATGTCTCCACGGGAGCCCCGCTCCCCGCAGCACAAGTTACCCTTGTCCCTAGTTCCAAAACCATCCAGACCACCGAAGACGGCACCTTCTCATTCACCGACTTGGACGAAGGTCAGTATACCGTCTCCGTCCAGAAAGACGGATACCAGGCCAACCGCAAAAACGTGACCGTTGTAAGCGGTGAAACCTCGGAGATTGTGGTCACATTAACTGTTATACCCCAAAATTAACCAATATGAGACGAATTGCGATTAGCATTATTGCTTTGATTGTTGCCGCCGCCTGCACACAGGAAGAAAACAATACAGTAGAACTGGGGGGCATTTCAGGTGTAGTTGCCGATAAGACAACCGGAGAACCCGTATCTATTGTTACTGTTAAATTGAAGGAAACAGGGGCATCAACAATCACGGGTAGTGACGGCTCTTTCACCTTCAAGGATTTAGAAAGCGGTACATATACTGTCCTCCTCTCTAAAGAGGGTTACAAAGACAATTCAAACACCATACAGGTAACAAACGGAAAAACTGTCGAAAGTCATTTGACCATTGAAAGAATCCCTGCCGTGCTTACGATAGACCGTGAGGTCCTTGACTTTGGCGACAATTACAGTAACACCACGCTTTCCTTTTCCATGGTTAACAAGAACTATGTTGATCTAGATTGGGAGATAATCTATAGTTGCCGATGGATTAAGGAAGTTGACCCGATGAAGAGCATCGTCAAACTCGGTTTCGGAAAGACTCAAACTATCATAGTGATTATTGACAGGGATTCTCTTCTTGCCGGAGACAATGAAACTGTTTTAGTAGTTCGAACATCGGACGGCGCCTCGGAACTTAAAATTAAGGCCTACGGTCAACCCAAACGAGTCCCTGCTCTGAATATGGATAAGACAACAGGATTAACGGCAACATCTGCTATCCTTAATGCTGAGATTACAGATAAGGGAATCCCCGATTATACAGAACGTGGATTTGTTTTGGGCGAATCAGAAATGCCAACCAAAGAGTCTGCTTTAAAAGTTTTGCCAGCTGCTGTGACCGAAGAAAACACCTTCTCGGTACGCGTCGATGCTTTATCAATGGGAAAAACCTATTATGTGCGTGCGTATGCAACAAATGAAATGGGAATAGCATTCAGTACAAATCAAGATGTGTTTACGACGCCGGCTAATCTTCCAAAACTATCTATGAGTACAAGCACAGATGTCAAAGCATCTTCCGCAATTCTTCATGCAGAGATAACTGATAAAGGAATACCGGAATACACAGAGAGAGGTTTTGTCGTTGGAGATGCCGAGATGCCCACTAAAGAAACCGCAACGCAGATAATCCCCGCCGCAGTCACAGCCGATAATAGCTTTTCTGTGAGAGTAGGTGACCTTGTTCTTGGTAAAAAATATTATATAAGGGCCTATGCCACAAACGCACTGGGTACTGCCTTCAGTTCAAATCAAGATAGTTTTACCACGACAGCAATCCTTCCGGAAGTAACCACCTATGCTGGCACGAGTGAAGACCGTGAAACAAAATCAGTGGTTCTACGTGGAGGCATCACCTACGTGGGTGACCCGGAATTCACCGAGCGCGGTTTTGTGTGGAGCACAATATATGATGTTCCCACAATTGAAGAGGAGAAGATCGTGGTTAGTGGAAGCGGAGCCGGGGACTATGAAAAAAGAGTGACATTCGATGCCATTGATAATACCATTTATGTGCGCGCCTATGCCACAAATCCCCGTGGCACGGCCTATGGGGAAGTAATTGAAGTGTTCCAGCCGGAATATATTGTGGTGAGTGATTTGTATTTGGGGGTTCAGAGAACCGATATTACTGCTGGGACAGCAGGAGCATATTGGGGCGATGCCAACTCTTTGTGCAAGAATTCACGTATCGGAGGTTTAGAGGATTGGCGATTGCCAACCAAAGATGAATTATTCCAGTTATATAATATGAAAACCGAATTAGGCGGTTTTAATGGTACTTCAAGTGTGGACTATCACTACTGGTCTTCTACTCTCAGTGCTACCTGGAATGACTATCATTATTCCATTGATTTCACTAATGGATATTGCAACGGTAGTTATGACTACTACCTTTATAGTGCTCGTTGTGTTAGAAGTCTGAAATAGATTCTGCTAAGACATGCATTTTATCTAATTATCTAATTCAAATAAGTTATGAAAAAAGTTTTTTTCCTTGCGGCTATTTCTGCACTGATTGTTTGCTCTTGCGGAACATCAAAGAAAGTGGCTTCATCCACCCAGACTTACCAGAAGAGTACTAAGGTATCTTCAACCACTTCACAAAGTGCAAATCAGCCAGAACAACCGGTTCGTGTCTCTTCCGTCGCTCAGAATGCAATCAACAATCAAAGCCCTGTCTCGATTGAAATGATAGACTTTGGCTTCGGCCGTAGCGGAGACAAATCAAAAGCTCTGAGAGATGCCCTCAAAGCCGCACAGAACAACATCGCAATACGTCTTTACCGTTCCATTTCATCCGTCGACAAAGAGTTTGCAGAGGACATTACAATAGGCGATAAGATTTCAACTCAAACCAAGCGGGCAGATATGATAGTCGGTATCGTTGACAATAAAACCGCCACTATCAGCTATACCACAGCCCCGACTTTCTCCCGTGAGAATGGAGTTTACGAATGCCAAGTTGAAGTTAAATTGATGCCTGAGCTCCTTCAGTCCATTACCAAGGAAATCTATAACAGTCTCTCTGCCGATGATGCCCTCAAGGTAAAATTTGATGAACAACAGTTCTATGAGAATGTGTATAAGCAAGAGCTTGAGGCATATCGCGCAGCAAATGGAAACAAATAGTGTTTTATTGAGAGCTTTGCTCCTGGGGATTTTCACTGCGGTTCCATTGTTTGTGAAAGCGCAAACAATGGAGCCGCAATGGATGCATAAGCTTCCTGAAGCAAACCCGGAGAATGGCACATATACATTTGTGCGGATAACCGCTGATGCATATAGCCTTGATATGGGACGGTCTAAATGCTTCCAACTATTAACTCTTGACCAGAGTCTTTTGAACACATTAACAATTTCGTACAGTTCTAAGGATTTTATTACTTCGACAGTCCAAGCACAGAATGGTAATTATAGTGAGAACATAGATCAAAAGACATTCGAAGTCATAACCACTGAAGGGAAACCCATTCAAGTAAAAGCCAGAGTCGTTGACGAGTTTTTTTCGTCGAAGAAACAGTCTATGACTACTCTTTACCAAGTGGCGTTGACTCCCAATGCGATGTTTGATAATTACACTCTAACCACCAGCTACGCCTCAGACCCGGCAACATGGGGCTTGTCCCTCGTCCCCGGTGCGGCGCAGATGCACAAAGGTGATTATCTAAAGGGTGCAATCATCATGGGAGGAACCGTGGCACTGGCTGGCGGCTTGATTGCTTTTGAAAGCATGCGGTCAAGTTATCTGGCAAAGATTGAGCAAACACATTCGGCAGACGTAAAAAAATCATACAACAACAAAGCCGGTAACTGTGCTACTATCCGAAATGTATGCATCGGTGGCCTCGCGGCGCTATATGTCTATAATATCCTTGATGCCTTTATTGCCCCTGGTGCCAGACGTGTAATCGTAGCTCCCGCCGCCACGGCGGATGGTCAATACGGGATGACTCTTTCATATAAGTTTTAACATGAAACGAATCATAACCATTTGCACTTTATTCTTTCTGGGCGGAATCACTCTTTCCGCCCAGAACTTTGAATCCTATAAGCGTCAGCAGCAGAAGGCTTTTGGGGCGTACAAGCAACGGACGCAGGAGGAGTGGGAGGCGTACCGCCGCAAGGTGAATGCCGAGTTCGCCGAGTTCCTGGGCAGGCCGTGGGAGCAAAAGCAGGTTGAGAAGCCAAAAACAGAGCCAAGGAAAGAACCCGACGTACCGCCAGTGGTATTGCCAGAGATAGACGTCACCATTCCGGAAGACCGACCGATTGACGTCAATGTTAACTTTCCCAAACTGGAGGAGGAGCCTAAGCCCGTCGCGCCAGTCCCTTATCGTCCTAAACCGGCCGAGCAGGTACTGTCGTTCACCTTTTATGGAACGACTGGCAGCGTGCGCTTTGACCACCGGGAAAAAGTGTCGCTTAGCGGAAGCGACGAGAAGGCCGTCTCCCGCTTTTGGAAAGCACTTTCCGGCGAGGCCTACGACAATATAGTGGCC
>Ga0265298_10004684_pt1 | contig 17379 bp, 16 predicted proteins | sample AusTroGonzalo_MG_3_FD_193486 | JGI IMG/M metagenome (GOLD analysis project Ga0265298, IMG submission 193486) | Bovine rumen microbial communities from tropical cattle in Woodstock, Queensland, Australia - Gonzalo_01 | ecosystem: Host-associated > Mammals > Digestive system > Stomach > Rumen ... | reverse complement strand
AGGCAACGTTTGGACCTACCAACCCAACGAAGCCATGCCCAATAGTGAGTTCCGATTCGACAGCTTCTATAAGCAGCTGGCCATCGATGCCGGTTTCGGTCTCCGCATCGACGTCTCCTTCCTCATCCTCCGCCTCGACTTGGCCTACGCCATGCGCAATCCGTACATGAATGAAGACGGCCGCTACTGGCGCATCGGCGACCTCAGCCAAAGCAACCTGAAGCTCTGCTGGGGCATTGGCTATCCTTTCTGATATGTTAAGCCGAAGCGAGTTATACGGAAACCTATTGCAATCCTTCGGCTTCGAGCCTACCGATGGTCAAGCCGTTGTGCTGTACCATCTGTCCGCTTTCCTGCTCTCCGAAAAGGAGAACCCGACCTATATCCTACGCGGTTATGCTGGCACAGGCAAGACCTCGTTGGTCAAGACATTGGTCAGGACATTGCCGAAAATCGGGATGAAATATGTCCTCCTTGCCCCTACGGGGCGCGCCGCCAAGGTGTTAAGCAGTTATACTGGCCAAAACGCCAGCACCATACACCGCCGCATCTACCAAGCCAAGAGTTACCCTGACGGCTCCTTTCGCATCACAAGAGGCGAAAACAAAAGCGTCAACACGCTTTTCATCGTAGACGAGGCCTCCATGATTGGCGAGCAACAGGAATTTGGCGGGAAAAGCCTCTTGGACGACCTGCTGGAATATGTCTTTACAGGAGAACACTGCCGCTTGCTGCTCATCGGTGACACGGCACAGCTGCCACCCGTCGGAAGCAACGAAAGTCCCGCCTTGGACTGCGATTACTTGAAATCACAATTCCCCATCACGGCGGCGACCTACGAACTCACCGAGGTAAAACGTCAGGCTCTGGCATCGGGCATCTTGTATAATGCCACAAACATCAGGGAAAAACTGAAGGAAAACGCCTACGAATACACTTTACCAATTTTCGACATCGCCAAGTTCGCCGACACGCAAAAGATTGAACCAGAGACTTTTGAAGAGTTGCTTTATAAAGTGTTTTCAGACAATGCTGACAACGAAGCCGTCATCGTCTGCAAGTCGAACAAACGCGCCAACATGTTCAACCAAGCCATCCGAGGCAGGATTTTGAACATCGAAGGCGAGATTGCCACTGGCGACCGCCTGATGGTGGTGAAAAACAACTACTATTGGGCCGATGGCAACGATGTCATTAGTTTCATTGCCAACGGCGACATGGCGGAGTTACGTAAAATCAAGCGGTTTGAAGAGATGTATGGCTTCCGCTTCGCCGATGTAGAGTTGAGTTTTGTGGACTACCCTGACCAACCTAACATCGAGGCGAAAATCCTTTTGGAAACCTTGAACAGCGAAAGCGCCTCGCTCACCGAAGAGGAAAGCCGCCGACTTTTCGCCGCCATTGAAGAAGACTACATGGACATTCCCAACCGCCGCGAACGATACAAAGAGATGCGAAAGAACCCTTGGTTCAATGCCTTACAAGTGAAATTCGCCTATGCCCTTACCTGCCACAAGACCCAAGGCGGCCAATGGAACACCGTCTTCATCGACTCGTCATTCAACCAAAAAGACGAACTGGAAACCGAGGACTTGCGATGGATCTACACCGCATTGACCCGCGCGCAAGAGCGGGTGTTTTTTGTGAATTTTAAGGAGGAGTTTTTTCTTATTTCCCCAAATGCATCCTAATCCTAGACGCCAAAATGTCGACCACCACTGGGCTGGAGCCGCGTGGCAGGATGATGTCGGCAGTGCGCTTGGTTGGCTCGATGAACTGCTGATGCATGGGTTTCACAAAGGTCTGGTAATGACGCAACACGTCCTCCCATGTGCGGCCACGCTCGGCGATGTCGCGGCGGATGATACGCATCAGGCGCTCGTCACCATCCGTGTCAACAAATACCTTGATATCCATACGTTTGCGCAGCTCTTCCTGGGTCAGCACCATGATGCCTTCTACGATAATCACCTCGGTAGGATGCACATAGATGACCTCCTGCGAACGGGCGCAGGTGACATAAGTGTAGATAGGCATGGGGATGGTCTCGCCTTTCTTCAGACGGTCGAGGTGGTCGATAAGGAGGTCCCACTCGATGGCATCGGGGTGGTCGAAATTGATCTGTTTCTTTTCCTCGGGCGTCTTGTCGCCGTTGTCAAAGTAATACGCGTCTTGCGAAATGACTGACACTGAATTTTCTGGCAGTTGTCTTACCAGTTCCTTGACGACGGTGGTTTTTCCCGAACCCGAACCGCCTGCGATACCGATGACTAGCATTTAGTTTAGAGTTGAAAGTTGAAAGTTGAGAGTTATTTGGACGCACAAAGATAGTGGTTTTATCCGTTTTTTCCCTATTTTTGCACGAAATTTCAAAAAAGAACCAAAAAAAATGAAGACTCTTAGAAACCTCATAGGCGGATTGTTTTTTACTGCTGCCATCACTTTCAGTGGTTGCGGTCAGATGCCTGTCCAACTGCCCGAATTGCCTTTGGAACGCGTCACGCCCTATTTCAGTGAAGCCGCTGAAGTCCAGACCATTGACACCTCATTTTATCAAGTCAAGGATGCCCAAGGCGAGGTGATTGGCACTCTTTTGTTCTCCATGCCTTACGCCGAAGCGGTGAAGGGCTACAACGGCAACACTCCATTAGTCATAGCCTTGGATGCCGAAGGACGCATCAAGCAAGTCGTCGTACTACCCAACCACGAAACGCCTCGTTTCGCCGAGCGCGTCGAGAGCAGCGGAATGTACAAATCCTGGGACGGTTTAACTGTGGAAGAGGCCTTAGCCAAGCCCGTAGATGCCATCAGCGGCGCGACTTATACTTCCAACGGCGTGAAAAACACGCTCGCGGTACGCCTCAAGGAATACCAACGCCAACTCCAGAAAGAACCCGTCAAGCTGACTTTCTGGCAACGGATCCTCGGAAAACTCATGAAAAAATAAGGCCTTTATTCTTGTTCGGAATCGTCATCGTCAGGATGGGTTGCAACAGCACCCTCCAACACGATGACGATTTCGCCTTTTATGTCCTTCTTCGAGAAATGCTCAATGACCTCGGCCAAGGTGCCTCGGGCGTTCTCCTCATGGATTTTGGTCAGCTCGCGCGAAACACAGACCTGTCGCTCTGCACCACATACTTCAGCTAGTTGTTGTAAGGTTTTCAACAAGCGGAACGGTGATTCATACAAGATGGTTGTATAAGGATAGTTGGCCACGGCTTGCAATTTCGTCTGACGGCCTTTCTTGTGCGGCAAAAAACCTTCAAAGATGAACTTCTCAGCAGGCAGTCCCGAATTGACCAAAGCAGGCACAAAAGCCGTTGGACCAGGCAGACACTCCACCTCTATGCCCCGTTTCACGCACTCGCGCACCAAAAGGAAACCAGGATCAGAAATGGCGGGTGTTCCCGCATCGGTCACTAAGGCCAAGGTCTCCCCAGCTTCGATACGGTCAGCCATGCGTTCCACCACTTGATGCTCATTACGGATATGGAACGCCGTCATGGGTTTGCTGATGTCGAGATGGCGGAGCAGGTTGCCCGAAGTGCGCGTGTCCTCGGCAAGGATACCGTCCACCTCTTTCAGCACACGGATGGCTCGCAGGGTGATGTCCTCCAAGTTGCCGATAGGCGTAGGAACGAGATATAACTTGCTCATGTTCAGGCTTGTTCAAATTTCCTTTTGACCAACTCGGCGAGTTTTTGGTAGGCCTCGTTGCTGCTGTTCCATTGGAGCTCAATCTTCAATTCGTTGAGGTAAATCATCGCGCCGTTCAAGGTCTTCAGGTCGTTGAGGTTTTCGATGGACTTGTTGTACTTCTCCATACTTCCACCAAACAACTCATTGACAAACAAGAACTTGTCGTTAATTCCAATAACCGACTTCAGGTCACGGACGGGGTTTTGTTGCAACTTGGCGGCCAGAGAATGATCTCCTTGCATGAAGCTCTCGCCAAGGGTTTCGGCCATTTCGAAATCCAGTTCGTCGCTGCCATCGTCCATGCGAGGCATGTCAAATGGGTTCTCACGCACGATGCTATCGCCGTCAACGAGGTCGCGGGCAGGAATCTGCTCCTCTGGCACTTCTTCCACAAAATGCACCACCTTGCCCTCTTCTGTGATAATCGGTTCTTTAGGCTGATTTACAACAGGTTCCACCGGCTCTTCCATGACAGGTTGAGGCTCCTCTTCCACGGGCTCGTCCTCGAAACGGAAGAAGAAACCGTATTCATCACCAGCAGGCTGCTCAACTGGCGCAGGTTGTTCAGTTGGCACGGGTTCCTCAACTATGGGTTCAGGCTCTTCAATAGGTTCTGGTTCAGACACTTCCTCTGGTTCGGGCTCAATTTCGGGCTCGGGTTCTATCATCGGTTCGGGTTCCGGCTCTATCTCTGGCTCGGGTTCAGGTTCTTCAGCAACAGGTTCTACAACTTTCTCAACCTCAACCGTTTGCTCCTCAACAGCAGGCTTTTCCTCTTCGATAGTCTCCTTTTGCTCCTGTTCTTCTTCTGTCATCCCGCCAAAAAGTCCAGCAAGGGCTTCGGGGTCAATGTCCAACTCCTCATCCTCGGCATTGTCGCCCAAATTAATGGCACAAAGCATGTCGTAAAGAGTATGTGTACGATTCATCAACACGTCCAAATCGAGCAGTCCGAGGGGCTTTTCGTTCCTTAAAAGATAGTTGACCTGCTGACGCAACAAGCTGATTTCTTGATTGATAGCAACTAATTTTTCTTTTTGTTCGCTGAAAATGTCGTTCATATCGGAATAATCTATATTTTTGCTTGAAAGAAGGCGTAAAAGTACACAAAATCCTAAAACGACTGGCATGTATATCGAAAAAGATTCTCACAACAAATCGCAGGGCTGGATTGAGGTGGTCTGCGGCTCCATGTTTTCGGGCAAGACGGAAGAACTCATCAGACGCTTGAAACGCGCCAAAATTGCCAAGCTGAAGGTGGAAATTTTCAAGCCGGGAGTCGACACGCGCTACAGCGAAGAGGACGTGGTGTCGCACAACGCCACCGCCTTGCACTCCATCCCCGTGGAGAGTGCCAACGAGATTCTTTTCTACGCCAACGACGTGGATGTCATCGGTATTGACGAGGCGCAATTCCTTGACGATGAGCTGCCTAACGTGTGCCAACAATTAGCCAACCAAGGGGTACGCGTCATTGTAGCGGGTTTGGACATGGACTTCATGGGCAATCCCTTCGGCCCCATGCCCAAGCTGATGGCTATCGCCGAGGACGTGACCAAGGTACACGCCATTTGCGTCCGTTGCGGCAGCCAAGCGCAATATTCGCACCGCACCATCGCTGGTGACAAGTTGGTAGTACTCGGAGAAACAGAGAGTTACGAACCTTTGTGCCGCGCTTGTTATCTCAAGGCTAGACAAGAACGGGAGAATCAGACGCAGGAGCAACCGAATCCGTCTCTGGAGTTGTAGGCACGTTGAGGTCGTGGATGACCCCTTTCACCAAATCAAAGCCCTGATACAGATAAGGCACCGTTTTTTCGATGTAAGGATAAAGACGCGATTCCTTCTTCGCATCTTCCTTAATCAATCCTGTAAACTGCAAGTTGTTGAACACCAATATAATGGTGCTACATAGCAACACGCCCGTTGCTACCCCGAAAACAAAACCGCCCAAACGGTCAAACAGGCCCAAGTTCAACGCCTGCACCGCTTTCTTTAACGCACGCGCGAAGATGTTGACAGCAATCACTAAAATGATGAATGTCAAGATGAAAGCAACGGTGTTCAGGTATTTGGGATCGATGGTCATCACCTCTTGCAAATGCTCCGCCGTGAAATCAGAGAAGCGCATGGCACCATAAATGCCCGCGCCAAAAGCCAACAAGGTGGCCACCTCGACAATCAGGCCCTTGCGCAGCCCTTTGAAGCCGAAGAGGAAGAGGATGATGGCGATTATGATGTCCAAATAATTCATTTCGAATAATATAATATCATTCTCTCGATGGCGCGTTGGCAGACGGGGCAGAACTCGTGTCCTTTGAAGGTCTTCATCAGGCAATCCATGTGGGGGCTGTACATGCCTTTCGCCTCGTAGCCGCCGCCCTCAAACAAGCCAATGGTCTGCTCGTATTTCGGTTCACGTGGCGTCGGGACAGGCGTTTTCTTGTTGATCATGTCGCCCCATTTGTTGCTGAAGTCCACCAAAGTGGTGAGGTTGGGTTCCCAAGGCTCCACGGCGAGGTTATACATATGGTCGTAACCCGTTTCGTCGGTGTAATACTCGTCGGCCAAACCCGCGAAGCCGTGACCGAACTCGTGGATGATGACATCGCCCGAGAAGTGGTTGCTGCTCGCGCTGGAGCAATAGAAATTGTAAATGCCGCCACCGCCGTATTTTTTCGTGTTGACAAGCACATAAATCTGGTCGTAAGGCACTTGTCCGGCCAGGTCGCGGATGTCGCGGTTGTCGGTGCTCATGCAGTAACGCTCCGAGTCGAAAGTCCAGAAGCTGAAGCGCATGGCCGTGTTCTTGTAGATGTGGTCGCCCGGTATGGTGCAGCCGCTCTCTTCTGAAGCTACCATCAAGCCACGGATGTTGAAACTCTCGCGGTAACGGTCGTAAGGCGCGTAACTGAACAGGCTCTTCACGAAGAAGTCACAATCCTTGACGAACTTGCCCATCTCGGCCTGCGTGTAGCCTTCGGGAAGTATCACGATATCAACGGCTTTCGTATAGTCCTTGTTACCAATCCAAGCATCGTAGACAGGCAGGTTGAGTTTGTTGTAATCGCGGATGAAATAGTCGTCGGGCGACACAGTGAGGCGCATTCCCTCAATAAGTTTTCCGTCCCAGTTTTTGTAAGTCAAAGCGATGTCGATTTTCACCTTTGGGAAAGGTACGACGACCGACTCCTCAAAGGTCTTGGTGAGGTTCAAGGCCTCAGGCGTGGTTTGCCATTCGCCAAAAAGGTTTTGGTAGCCCTTGGAAAACAGCAGTTTATCCGTTCCCGCCTCATACACCTTGACGATGAAGTTGCCGAACTCAAGGCTGTCGACAAGGTTGGTCTTGGAACCGCTCCAATACGGCTCGTGAATCAACTCTTTGAGAGAATAGGTGGTCGTTGTGCGGTTTCCCGTCAGGCAATAGTCCACGCGCAGTGACGACTCGGAGAAATAGGTGTCGAATTGCGCCCAAGCCAGACAGGGCAGCAAAGCGAGCAGAAGAAACAGTGTCTTTTTCATAATGCAAGAATTTTCCACAAAAGTAGACAATTTTTCAATACCTTTGCAACAAATTAGCATCAGATGCCGACACCTTTACTGACAGTGCGCAACCTCAAGGTCTCCTTTTCACGCGACGGAAAATGGAGCGAAGCCGTGCATGGCATCGACCTCGACGTGTTTGCAGGCAAGACTTTGGGGCTTGTGGGCGAGTCGGGTTCGGGCAAGTCGGTGAGTTCGCTGGCCGTCATGCGCTTGCTCAACGAGAAAGCCAGCCGCATTACCGCCGACAGCATCCAAATCGAAGGTGAGGAAATCAAGGACTTCGACGAGAGTCAGATGGCTGATGTGCGCGGCAAGCGCATTGCGATGATTTTCCAAGAACCCATGACCTCGCTGAACCCCGTCTACAAGTGCGGCTTTCAAGTCAGTGAGATGATTTTGCAACACGAAAATGTGAGCAAAAAAGCCGCCAAGGAGCGTGTCGTCAGCCTCTTCAAGCAAGTGATGTTGCCGCGACCCGAGGCCATTTACGACAGCTATCCGCACGAGCTTTCAGGCGGACAGAAGCAGCGCGTGATGATTGCCATGGCCGTCGCCTGCAATCCCAAACTGCTCATCGCCGACGAGCCGACAACAGCCTTGGATGTGACGGTACAGTTAGAAATCCTCAAATTGCTACGCAAGCTGCAAGCCGAGACAGGCATGGGCATGATTTTCATCACCCACGACCTCGGCGTGGTGGCCGAAATCGCCGACAATGTGGCTGTGATGCACAACGGTGAGATTTTGGAGCGCGGCACGGTTCAGCAAATCCTCAACCATCCGCAACATCCTTATACCCAAGGACTTTTGGCTTGTCGTCCACCGATGGACGTGCGCCTCAAACGCCTGCCTATCGTCAAAGAGTTTTTGGACGGACAATGGCAAGGTGGAAAGGAACAGATTCTCCACGACTTGCAAATCACCGAAACAGAACGCAAGGCACATTTGGAACAACTTTATTCCAAAGAACCTTTGCTGAAAGTGGAAGGTTTGAAGACTTGGTATCCTTTGCGCAAGGGCGTGTTCAGCCGCGTTTATGGCCATGTGAAAGCCGTCGATGATGTGAGCCTTGAGGTCTACGAAGGTGAGACCTTGGGCCTGGTCGGTGAGTCGGGCTGCGGCAAGACCACTTTGGGACGAAGCATCTTGCGTTTGGCCGAGCCCACGGGCGGCAAGGTGTGGTTCGATGGTATTGAGGTAACCGCCTTGAAGGGCCAAGCCCTGCGCGATTTCCGCAAGCAAGCCCAAATCGTGTTCCAAGACCCCTACTCTTCCCTCAACCCGCGCATCACCATCGGCGAAGCCATCGCCGAACCCATGCGGGTGCATGGCATCCACTGTCGTGGACTACGTCCCGCAGCCCAAAACGAGGACAAATTGCGAGACGCAATTTGCGACAATGATTTACGGGCCGCCGTTTGCGACTTGTTGGAACAAGTCGGCCTACAAGCCGCACATTACGACCGTTATCCGCATGAGTTTTCGGGCGGTCAGCGCCAGCGCATCTGCATCGCCCGTGCCTTGGCGGTCAACCCACGCTTGGTGATTTGCGATGAGTCGGTGTCAGCGCTTGATGTGTCGGTGCAGGCGCAAGTACTCAACCTACTCAACCGCCTGAAGGAAGAGCGCTACCTCACCTACATCTTTATTTCTCACGACTTAAGCGTGGTGCGCTTCATGAGCGACCGCGTCGTGGTGATGTACAACGGCAAGCCCGTTGAGATGAATGATGCCGACGAACTGTTTGAGCACCCGCAGAATGATTACACGAAGAAATTGATTGCGGCGTTGCCGGGGAGAAAGTTATAATCTAGTTTGGAAACTTTAATTCAGAAATTTCTTTATGATGCAGTTTTCCTCAAGTCGCTGTAAGGCTCACAAAACTCTTTGTTTACCACCCTATCGCGCATCAGCTTCATATCGGTGAAGTTTCGGGAAATGTTTTGAACAAGTTCCATATAGTTATCCGTTCCGTCTTTCCTGATAAAATAGAATGGTTTGATGGACACGCAATTTTTATGTTCAAACAAGGTATTAAGCAATGTTCTATCAGAATTTCCGCAGGAATGACCCATAATGTATAACTGATAAGTGTCAGATTCAATAAAGTCTAGTAAATTACGATAGTTTGGCGATTCCAAATATTTGATGGATTTAATGTTGGTCAGATACTCATTGTCGTTTTTGTTTGAGAGTTTTTTGTAGTTCTCATCCATTTCATCGCCATAACCAAATATCACACTTTCAGGTGAGGTTAATTTCCCATGAATATGATTCACATTAAACCTTTCATTAATAGGAAGATAAGAATCTGCAATATTGGTATAATTGAAATTCAACATCATCACTCTTTCTGGAAGCAAAAGTCCTATCGGAACCCTATCGTCATCTATACTATCAATGCCAAATTCCCATATTCTTTCAGCATATCTTTTCAAAAAGTTGTCGACATTATTACATTCGTTATACACTTTATCATTAGAAAAACATAACGATATCAATTCAGGCCATGTATCCTCACGATAACGCACCCGCTGTTGTAACATCTCTTTCCATTTATCCATCGAGCCTACAGCCATATCTTTTTTATTGAATGGTTCCAGCATTTTATTTTGAACATCTTTCTTGACAACCTCTCCCGAAACTGTATCTTGAACCTCTTTTAAATAATCTATAAGTCTATTTCTAATTACCGACAATTCAAAGTTGACCTTTTTTGGTTTCTCATTATCGTTGCTCAAATGTCTAAAAAAGACATTTTCTATATCAACCCACTTTCTATCATTTAGTTGCTTGCATAACTCTTCCAAAATAGGACTTGTTATGATAAAATCGCATATATCATTATTAGTCTTTGCAAGTTCCAAAACCAAGTTCACATCCCAAGGTTTGAATGGATCCTCTCTCCTAAATACATAGTCCCAAACATCTGCCCATTTAATAACCACAGCTTCTTTATTTAACCTAAAGGATACCAAGCCGTCTTCTTCAATCTTATTCATACCATGCAACAACCGTTCCCCCCATTCCTTCCAATACCAATCAATGAAATCTGCATAGCTCGTCTTCAAGCCATGTGCCAAATCAAAGCCGTTTCCTATAAGAATAATTCTATTCATAATAAAACTGAGTTACTTTGACATTTCAAAAACTTCTCCTCCTAATAATTATACCCCTTCCCCACCATCATCTTCTCCGTTTGATAATGGCCGAGATAGACGATGCCAAGGTTGCCGTCGATAGCGATCGCGTCACCCATCTTGAGCGGATGACCATTAAGTTGGCCGAACTCATCGTTGACGTCGACTTCGAGGCCGTCGCAGCTGACCACACAGACCTTGCCCAAACGCACCGCCGTGACCGCTGCATGTGAGGTGGCACCGCCACGGGCCGTCAGCAGGCCGTCGCAGTCGAAGATCATGCCGATGTCGTCGGGGACGGTGTCGGGACGGACGAGGATGACTTGACTGTCAGGATGTTGCTCTCGTAAAGCCTTGATTTGCTCGGCGTTGAAAGCGGCCAAACCATTCATCGCACCACCACCGATACCCATGCCGTGACCCAACTGCTGCATCTCGTCGGGCGACTGCACGAAAGCAATTTTCTCCTCTTCCGTCTTGAGGTCTTGGTCGCGGATTTGCAGGATGTGGAAGTCCTCGGGCTTGTCGGACTCGAAGGTAAACTCCATCTCCTGCGGGCTGTAGCCGAGGTTTTCGGTGAGCTCGACAGCGATGGAATAAATCTTTTTGTAGATGTCGGGCAACAGCACTTGCATGGACGGTCCTTCCAAGCCCGCGGCTTTGCGCTGCGTCTCGCCAATGGGCAAGGGCTTGACCAATCCGCCGACGATGTCCTCACCCTGACTGCGCAAAGTGAAGTCGCCGTAAAGGTGCACACCAGGACGCTCACGGTGCGGGTTCTGGGTGAACACTACACCCGAGCCAGAAGTCTCGCTACGGTTGCCGAAAATCATCTGCTGGACGATGACGGCGGTACCCCAGTTCTCGGAAATGCCCAAGTGACGGCGATAGGCCAAAGCGCGCTCAGAGTTCCACGACTCGATGACCATGTTGACGCAATCGATGAGTTGCTTGAACGGGTCTTGCTCAAAGGCCACGCCGTGGTCGTCGAGGATGCGTTTGTAGGAATGAGCCACCTCGCGCATTTGGTCGATGCTGAAGTCGGCCTTCACCTTCACGCTGTTTTTCTGCTTGTAGGCGTTGATTTCGTCGTCGAAGACATCGCGCTCAATGCCTTTGGCCATGCCCCAGCTTTGCAAGAAACGACGGTACGAGTCCCAGATGGCCCACGCCTTGTCGGGGTCGGCGGCGATGGCTTCCACCTGCTCGTCATTGAGACCCACATTCAGGAATGTGTCCATGGCACCCGGCATAGAGATGGCCGTACCCGACCGCACTGAAACGAGCAACGGCGCTTCAGGGTTACCAAACTTGCGTCCGCTGATGCGCTCCAACTCATCTATGTGCTTGCGAATCATTCCGTGAATTTCGGTGCGCAGTTCGGGAATCGTGTTGATGGTCTCATTGCGACGAAAAGTCTCGGTAGTGATGACAAAGCCAGGAGGCACAGGCATACCATGTAAGTACAAGTTTTTCAAGTTGTTGGCCTTGTTACCGATAAAGACCTGATTGTCCATCTTGGGCGTTTTTTCCCAGAACGGGCTAATCAGCATCTCGGAGTTGTAGGTCATGATGTCGCTAATGAGCTTCTCGTTCAAAGTGGTTTCCATAGTGCGCAAGGAGGCCAAAATTCGCCCGATGAAATTGTCCAACGGCTGCATCAGGAAGGCATCGGAGAGCAAATCACGATGGAATTCCTCGGATTTCTTGCTGATTAAAGCACCTGTCTCGCGCTCGTTGAGTTTTCCTTCGGGGTCGAAGAGCTGCGGAATGACGATCTTCAGCGGATATTCATACGACTTCAGGAAGTACTTGATGATGATGCGGCGCACGTCCTCGGCGATGAACTGGAAAATGTTGATATACTGACCAAAAGAGAAGCTTCGCGAGGTCAAGCTGTAGCGCAGCATGTCGAGTTTCTGGTTGAAACTTTGGTTGGTGATACCGTCCAATTCGAGGCCGTTGCGGAAATATTCGAGGATTCTATAAATCTGATTCAGTGTGCGTTCCGAAATGTATTCGAGGTTGATGCTCTGCACGACCTTTTCCATGAGTTGGGTAGCGACACGCTCCAAACGGAAAGTCAAACCCATGGCCTCGAACTTGTTCTCGCGGTAGGTGCCGTACATCGACGGAATACCGATGGCGATGTGGCGCTTGTGGTAGATGTTCTCCCAGCCTTCGCTCTGTTCGGGGTTGAAGATCACGGTCTTGAGCTTGTCCATGAAGGCATAAATCATGGTCAGCGACTTGGCGAAGTCTTTCTTCTTGTAAGCTTCCTCAAACTCGTCGATTTCCTCATCGGGGATGAAGGGGAAGCTACGCAGCGAGCTAAAGATATTGACCGACTCAAAGCTGTATTTCTCTCGCAAATAAGCATATAGGTCACGAATATCCATCAGGCGGGCATGTTCGCGTTGGCTGATTTCGTCATCCAATTCAAGACGGCGGGTTGCTGAACCGATGAGGTTTTCGTAGTCGTCGCGCGAAAGCATCAGCACGTCCTCGGGATTGAGGCAAGAAATCTCGCACATCATCTGCACGAGATTGTGAACATGCACAAACCAAGTACTTTCCTTGTCGATGCTCTCGAAAACGTTCTTTGGCAGGATAGGTTTCAATGCCTCCAAGTTGCCATCACTCCAGAATTGGAACACGTCGAAGGTCAAGGCAATCAAGGTGTTGTTGCTTTCAGTGTGCACCTGCTTACGAAGGAAATGCACCAGCTTGTCTTGGCGACCCGAAATCTCATCCATGTTAGTGGTCACGTTGCGAATCTCGCCCTCGGCGCCGATTTCGTTGAAATAGACGGGGAAGATGCGCGTCAGTTGCTTCACCTTTTTATAATAAGGTGTGATGTTGGAGTTCAGAACCTTCGTGATTTCGCGCTGGAAAAGGTCGGTATCGCTCAAGAAAATGCCACCCAATTTCAGGTTCACAATCAAGGCGGAGAGCAGTTTCTCCATTGGTTGCTGGGCATGTTCAATCAATTCCAGCCACACGCGGATGTTCTTGATATGGTTCTCATCTACAGAGAGTTGCCAGTCCTCACCCACAAACACGTTGCCTGGCGTGACAAACCCGAAAGCGATGAGTTTCTTCTCGAAATAGTTGACGATTTCCTTCATCTCGGTTTGGTCGACATCGATGATTTTCAAGCCCAAAGTGAGTTGGAAGTCGAGCACGGCGGACATGTAGTCTTTGCGCAGTTCCTCGGCGAGGTCAAAAATCGTGTCGATGAAAGGTATCAACTCGTCTTGCGGCATCTCATCGATGGCGTCGCGCATCATGCGGTCCATGTTCCAAATGAGGCGCTCGCGCTGGTTTTCCATGCCAGGCAGGTGGAGCAGGAAAAACACGTAATGGAACTTGGTGATGAAATGCGGAAACACCTTCTCCGACTCGGTAAAACGCTTCGCAATTTGCTCAAAATGTGGCATATCTGTTAGTGCTTCCCAAGTAGAAGCCGCCGTCAAATCAGCGTGTAATTGGTCAAAATAGGGCTTGCCGATTTCAGCGCATACCTTTTGGACTTCCTCTTCGGGGAGCATCTGCCGTTTGCCTTCTACCCAGTTTTCCACTTGCGAAGTCTCTTGCCAATAGCGATAGTTTTCCTGCAACATCATCCGCAGCAGTTGACAAGCCGAGTCCTTGAAACGCTCATCATGGGCAACCTTGTCCAAATAGCGTCCGGCATGTTTGGTGGCCAGGATATAGACATCTTTATTGCCTTCAAAGGCGGCTTTCAAAACACTGAAAACCAACGAAATCAATTCACAATGCTTTTCTGACTCTGAGATGACCTTGTTGGCAAATTCCATCAAGGTGATGATGACGTTGAGCCGAAGTTTGGCCGCCACTTCGGGTTTCAATAGGCTATGCATCATCTCCAGCGGGATGTGCAAAGCATCGGCGGGGATGTCTTCACGGGAATAGAACCAGAAGTCATCTAACAATATCTTGCGCAGTTCCTCCGTCACGAAGGTGTGGTTGGAGAGCGGATGATGGTATTCGGTGATGCACTCCTTGGCCCGCTTGTTGATGCCGAAGTATTTGGCTGACAGGGCAATAAACTGTTGGTGTTCTTCAGGAATGAAGATATCTTTGTATCTGGTTTGCTCCAGATTGGCCTCAAGGGCGCTTGATTTGAAGGATTCGGACATAATTTGAATTGATTTTATTGAGCAGAACGCTCATAACTTGCCACCTGTTGCTTGATGTATATCTTGATTTCTTCCCATGAAACGTCTTCAAACATAGTTGGCGTCTCTTTGGGGTCGGCATCGGCAAAATAGGTTAGGCTCATCAAAGCGCGGTAAATGGAATAATTGGGATATTTCTGGGAATAGAAATCCAGAATCTCTTTAAGAGAATAATGCTGCAAAAGAAAATAAATGTCGATGAAGTCCTTCTTGGAACCTCTGCCTTCTATGGCATTGATTTTCATAGCGGCAATGTCTTTGGGCGAAGCCAGACGCAAGCCATCCTCCTCAACAGCATCATCAATCCAAGAGTAAATGGAATAATTCACGAAGTCGACTTTCACTTCATCCATAAAACAAATCTTGATGTTGGGTTTATCCTTGATTTTTTTCACCTTTGCATAAGGTTTTAGTACCACATCAAAAAGGTAATTCTCCTCAGGATCAAATGAACCAAACACATCAAGGTCAACGGATTGACGATGACCATATTGCAAAGCCAAGGCAGTACCACCTACCAAACGACATTCCTTCAAGTAGGGTTCTTGACAAAGCAATTTCAGGAGTTCCAAAGTGTGGGGTTCGACTGTGCAATACGATAACATCTGAAATCCTCTTGTTTTGCATTTGAAAGACAACACAGCCATGCAACGGCGACAGGATCCAACGTCCTAAATCCCTGACTAATAGAAACTATGCGCTCTAACCCGTAATGTCTTTTGATGGCGTACCAATCCTTCAAGTCACCATATTCGAGCACACGCTGAATGATAAGAGGTGCATTCCTCTCATAATCTAACGTCCCCAATTCCATATCCCAAAAGATTCTCGGATTGATGTCTTGCAAACGATATGATGATGTGTCGCGTAACATAATTGCTGTTTTGATTCCGCAAAAATACGCATTTCCCCGAAAACGGAATTGTTTTCGTTTGTGTTTTTTCATGGCGAGGGTTAGCACCACCCGCCTCCCATCGGGTCACCCATTGACTCCGTCGAATCTTCGATTTAAGGGTTCCCAAGTCAATCCGAGTCTTGAAGAGACGACCCGATGTCATGCGGGGGTGAAACCCTCGCAGCAAAGCCCCAGCGGGGCGACAGGAAAAAACATCCGCCCTCCTGGTTTTCCTTGAAACGGACAGGCAGATGGTAATTCGTCTTGAGGTTTTGTTGGCAATTATGCTATCGCAATGCCAGTGCGCATAACATCGTCGTACAATGGGGAAGGAAAACGCTGATCTATCAATACAGGTTCGATTAGACAGTTGACTTGCGGAGCAAGCAGCCAAAGCGTTGTTGAAACATCCAACCAATCGTCTTGGACAGCGGGAACAACAACTGCCACATCAATATCGCTTTCAGGACGAGCCGTGCCTTTGCTGTACGACCCATAGAGATAAACTTTTGCATCGCTTATCTGCTTGAGTATCGCTGCTTTATACTCTTTAACTATTTCAATCACTTGTTCCTTATCCATTGCTGTAGTGTTTTTGTGTCATCAATGAGTTGACGACAAAACTCTGGTGTCATCCTTTTTAGTAATTGCTCCTTGTATTCTGGATAGCGAGCCTCTATGTTCATGGGCATCAGCTGAGCTATCGTCCGCTGTTGTTCTGGCGACATCTGTTCGTATAACCCGCTTCGGATTGACAGTTGCGCCAAATTATGAATATAGGGCGGGTCGTCATCTTGTGTCTTGCACCAATAGGATTTCAATGTCTTTTCTATCACTTGATGGCACATGAAACCCACATACAGCCAACGCTTCACGACATACAAGCCCTCTGCGGTTTCAATGTCGTAATCGGCCAAATCAAGCCAGTAAGCAACTTTTTCTTCTTTTGTCATATAATTGAATATCGCCTGCAAAAATAAACAATTTTCCCAATTCGTCTGACATTATGATTTTTTCACGGCGAGGGTTAGCACCACTCGCCTCTTATCGGGTCACCCATTCAGGATTCCCATCCGAGTCTTGAAGAGACGACCCGATGTCATGCGGCGGTGAAACCCTCGCAGCAAAGCCCCAGCGGGGCGACAGGAAAAACCTCCGCCCTCCCCTCCAAGGTTTTCCCCAAGGAGAAGAAGGACGGAGGAACAGTACACCCAATCTAATTACAGATTGAATTTCGGTTGCTTGTTGGGTTGATGCATCAATGGCGAGTCATCAAAGCAATGGTCGTGTTTCTTTACATTGCTTACATTCCAATGGGATATGTCACCATCAAATGTGGAATTGGCAAACATGCCTGACATGTCAACAACATTTCCTACATCCCATAGATAGATGTCGCCATCAAAATCAAGGTTATGGAAAAGGGCTGACATATCTGTCACTTCTCTCACTTCAATGTGGTTCAGATTTGCTCTTTTTCCCAATCGTTTAACCTCATTTTGAACAATCGTGCCGATGTTTAAGTCGTTTGCCTTAATTTCATCCTCTTTTGAGTAATGCTCTCTGTATTTGTTATCTTTAGTACATATCATAGTGTTTTCATTTTATGATGCCTATTCTTCATAGAATTGTCAGTTTCCCACCATTTTCTGCGCTAAATGTATTGTCATTCAACGTCTTTAACCAAACGAACAGAAGAGCCAACGTAAAGCGAGCCTCCGTTTTCCGTACTTAAATACCCATTACCAAAATCCACACAGTGACAAGCATGATCAAAATAACTGTGATATGTAGCTGACCAGTAAGTACCATAGCCGTCATCATAAACGGAATAATCTAGTTCAAACCGATTACCTGCTCCAGACAGAAAAACTGCTCCATTAGTCTCAAGAGC
>Ga0265298_10004683_pt1 | contig 17380 bp, 16 predicted proteins | sample AusTroGonzalo_MG_3_FD_193486 | JGI IMG/M metagenome (GOLD analysis project Ga0265298, IMG submission 193486) | Bovine rumen microbial communities from tropical cattle in Woodstock, Queensland, Australia - Gonzalo_01 | ecosystem: Host-associated > Mammals > Digestive system > Stomach > Rumen ... | reverse complement strand
CTACTGATTCCCATGCTTCAAGATAATTACCTTTCCCAGCATTGTGAGTTGCATAGTAAGAAAAGAAACGATCCTCTGGCATTTCAAACACGGCTCGCAACTGCATAAGATAATCACGCAATTCACCATCCTCACTAACTCGCCATACAGGAACCTTACAACAACGCAAGAAACCACCAACAGGAGAATCTCCAGATATTTCTCCAATATGGATAATTAAATCTGGTTTCAAATGCGCAAATGCAGGATTGAGTTCGCGTCCTCGTTGCGAACACACCAATGCACCTTGAACATAACCCTTCCCCATGTAATTGCTTGTAAGATCTCCCAAAACAACGGCATTATTCGCTAAAACAAACGACTCAAGTGCACTAACGGCATCCCGATTAAACGGACGATGCGAACCGACCCAAACAGCTATCTTGGCATTTTGCGGAAGTGAAGGCATCTCTCCACTAGCTAGTGAAAACCGTTTGATAACTCTAGTCTCGGGCAACTCTGATACATTAAAATCCCTTGAACCTATTGTCTCCAGATTGATATGCACGGGACCTCCGCCATGCCATGTCAAACATAAAATTGCCCTATTGATTTTTAATTCACAATCCTTTATCTCCTCAAATGTCTTAGGCATTGGACATTGAACGGAGAGCGTCGCCACATCGGCCGGCAAATGAATGCGATCCGTCATTTGTGGCCACATATTGCCTATGTGCGAACTGTGTTGCGAACTAGTTACGGCCAAGATAGGCAATTTCCGATAATATGCTTCCGTCATTGCAGGCATATAGTTCCTGCTTGCCGTCGCCCCCGTACAGTTAATAACCACAGGGTTTCCAGTTTCTTCAGCAATTCCTACCGCTAAATATGCTGCGTGACGTTCATCAACAGCAGAATATAGATTAAAATATTCATCGCCCTGTACGCTCAACACAAAACTATCATTTGTGGCGCCAGGACTCAAGATCAAATCTCGTATGCCATGTGCTTTCAGCAAGGCAATGAGAATCTGCGCGTTTTTCTCGTTAGTGTAATAATGTTTGCTCATAACATATCTCCTTATACCTTTGACTGCAATCATTGCTTTGACTTCAAGTGATCCGTCAGCCGTTCGATTATCCGCTTCATGTAAAACGGATACTTGTGAATAAAGAAAATCCCTAGAATCCGCCTGAACCGATTGCGCAACACTTTACGTGACATGGCTCTCTTCATATACGCCCTGTATCCAATGCGCTTAAGCCAATGCAGCATATCATTGCAATAGGGATAGCTTCGGTCCGCATCAATAGCCTTGTCCGTGTCCCAATGCCAACACGGGGTGTCAAGATAGCCATAGGATTTAATTAGTTGAGAAAACTTCATTTCATCAAAAGTGTCAAATCCCCAGTCTTTCGGATTCTCACCTGCGCAAAGAATATTGAGTTGTGTGCGGACGCATTTTTTGCAAACTCCACACTGAGACGATCCATCGCGGAAGCATACCCACAATTTTACCTTTTTGCCACGAGAATTACACCACTCGATGATCCTATGAACCTTTGCCGACCGACGCGTATACAGTTCATCTTGTTCGACAAATCCAATCCCGGCGAATGATATTGAGTTGGAAAGTAATGGATGGGCACCATCGTTACTAATTTCCCGTGTCTCCTCGATGGGTTCAAAGGCTGATCCCATTACAAGTTTTTTTATTCCACCGGCATACGCCAACGGCGCAACGCAGCACATGTTGGCAAGATACTTGATCCCCGCCCATCCGTCAAACTTAAATGCAGGGCTATTGAGCCCTTTTTGGGTTCTTAGATGATTGTTTATCTCGGCGTCTTTGTAGAGCGATGCGTTGAAGTTGTTCGCTATAAGAACCCAATCGCTGTCTACGATTCCAGAGAACCTACGTATCAACGAGAACTTTTCTTCGCGCAGAGGCCCTTCATTCTTTGCCTGTGTCTCGATGTCTGGTATGCTGACCAAGAGCGATTTTCGCCCTGGGTTATTTATTCCCGCGCTACACGCGTCAACGCCACCTGAAAAGAATACAACTTTGCCGTACCTTTCCTCATTAACAACCGGCGTATCCACAATAGACTTGACCGTCAGCTTTCCTCGCCAATCCTCGCTAAAGGGACCGTACATCTTTGAGTACGCCGTATAAATCTCAGGGAGTCTCGAATACAACTCTCTGTCCATTATTGGCAAAACAAGTTCAATCTTGTAAAAGTAAGTGATAGGAAGCAAGTACAGCGAAATTGGAACTGCGAGGATTGATTGCGGGACATTGTCCAGATCAACGTGTACGCTTTCTAAATTATGAAAGCGAGCGAACAAATGCACGCAGTCCTCTTTCAACAACCCTACGCCAGCATCCTGCACTACTTCGTAAAATATTCTGTCACCATCTACGGCGATTCTAGAAAGTTCTATCCTTTTCATATGAGATGTACGGCGATGTGAAGAGCTTACTTCATTTTCGCCATTAAATTTCTATACATTAGGCCAAAGCGCCCTCGAAGGAACTCCCGTTCTTCTACATCAAGTAGGACACTCCATGCGAGCATAATGAAAGTCGCATCGCAGAACAGCCCAACAATTACTATGCGTCCAAATGACGGAGCCATGAACAAGCGGGGAACCAGACCAACGGCGGCACTGAAGGCCGTGCCAACGGCAATAGGAAACAAAATCCTCTTTACCCAATACCATGCGGACATCGATGCCAGACTGCGTGCAAACCAAATCCTCCAGATTGAGCAACTAGCCATCGACAACAGCAACGCCACGACTACGGAATACACCCCCCAACCCTGCCAACAAAACAGCAATGCAAGCGGGAATCCCATCAAAAGGCTTCCGCTTTGAAAAACAGTCGGCCAAAGGATCTTCCCTCTGGTATTTATTGCAATCATCTGCCCAATCGTTGACTGATCGGTTATTGTAACGACGAACACCATCAGGCAGAGACCATATACATACTCAGGAGGATTTTTGAGCCATATCTGCAGGACTTGCTCCAATTCCAACCCAAGCGGCAGCATAAAAATCAGAATAAATAGCAATGAGAGCTTTGATGCACGGTAAGCCAATGCCCTCATGCGCTCAAGATCTCCGGCGCCGTATGCAGATGCTATAGCTGGATGAAACGCATTCAACATTGCCCCTGACAGGCTTTTTGTATGTGAGTCAACACTATTGGCAATGGTCAGTGCCGCATTCACTCTAACTCCGAAGAACTTGTTGATTAAGATGTTAACGCCCTGGACCCTCAACAACCAGGCGACGCCACCGCATGTCCACATTCCCACAAAATACGACAACTGTTTAATTTTCGCCCATGACAGCATATATTTCGGAATGAGTCTGCATTCCTTAAACATACAAATGCCGCGCAAACAGATGATTGTATTCGGCAACACTGACAAAAGTGCCGTCCAGAATGCATACTTGGCAAGCCACACGCCAGGGTGCGTAACCATGTAATAGAGGAAGCATGCATTTAGCGTCGTTGTAACTACTGAATAGATGGTAAGTTCCGCTATGTACTGTTTTGCAGTATACATGGCACTGACGGGGACTGTCACCATTGAGATGTAACAAGAAGCACACACAAAACGGAACACCCAAATGCAATCAGAAACCCTATCCACAGGAATTGTCAGGAAATTCCTAACCGCCCAAATGCCAATCGGATAGCCAATAACCATCAAAATTGTTGGTAGAAACGAGTGCAGAAATACAGCAGTAGAAAACCATTGACGGCACTCGTTCAACCCTTCAGATTCTTGTCCCTTGACACGCGCTCTTCCGACAGATATTGCATAGAACCTTCCAACAGCAGCAGCCAATATTCCATTGAAGAATGAAATAAACCCGACAAGACCACCCACAACCCCCATCACACCATAATCAGCGACACCAAGTGCCTCCAATGCCCACCTTGCGGTCACCAGACCCAGCGCCAACGCATACAGGCTCCGCCCGTATGTGGCAACAATGTTCAAAAAGATTCGCCTATTCTCGGTCACAAACCCTCTTTCCTTTTATACTCACCAAAGTTATAGTGCCTTTCATCTCCAACCTGCCGATAGTCAAGTCGCTTTGTTTCTGGTGAAATAAAATACTCCACTCGTCTTGTAGTCACAGGTGCGCCGCTAGAGTAAGCAGATAAAATCATCTCCCCGGGAGATGCGAAATCATCGGAACGATACACTCCTGGACGCGAGCGGACGAATGAAAGGATATTCCCCCTGACATCAACATCGTAATAGTCTGTCCACTCACGTGGAATCCAAATAGGAGATAGATCATACAATGCAAATTGAGATTCGACAGAATAAGTTATAGATTCCAGCCGTCCGTCAGCCCTGTTTTTTCGCTGAGCATAAGGAGAATGATAAAATGAAACAATGGTAGGCGGGCCCAAAATGCCATTAGGCATTTGCGCGAACACGGCAACGTCCAACCTTCGACCAAACCTATTGAGATCAAGCCGTATTTCCGCGAAACCCAGTTCCGGCTTAAGCGAATTGTAATCGTCATAAGACCATGGTTTGATCTCCGTATAATTGGAGCCCTTCCACAAATAACGTACATTCTTATTGTTTGACGGGAATGTTCGTGCGACAAGACGAATCCGACGAAAACGATCTGGTGCACGAATGACATAACCAACACCGAATGGCGTTGAAAATATTGTCTCTGACATGGTGTCAGAGCAATCCACTCCTGGTTGCGGGAAACGAATTGGGTCAATCGGAGAGTCACATTCAACAGCAATTACCACCGGAAGCGGGATCTGACTCCCTTGCAACGTCTTGGCTTTTTCAATGAGGGCCTCTTCGTTGAAGTCTGCCTCCACAAAAGCGGCTGGATGGGTCTTGAGCGTCAAGTAATCCTCCGGCTTGCCCCGAATTGAGCGGACAAGCCACTGGAGCGTTGGATTTATCAGATGATATTTTTCAAGTTCAGAACGCAGACCAGGATTCAACGCATCTATTGTATTCTGCAGAACTGCTTTTACGCGATTAGTCACTTCGGCATCGCCTATCACAGCAAACTGGCAACTTAGATTTGCCGGCATAAGATGTGAAACGACATTGTCTTGTCCTGCCCATTCGACGCGAATGACATTTGAGACATAATCGCGAACAACTGCTTCTGTCGCATTAGACTCAACAACATTCTGCCACGCAGGAACAGTTGTCGCCGCATGTGCGCAAGCAGCAACGTAGAAACAGCTCAATATAATTGCACAAATCTTCATTTTTTCGTCGGCCCAAGCCACCAAGGGACCCTTTCCGCATACTCGTGCGTAGGGTGTCGGCATTCCTCAGGCGGGAGTCGCCACCATTCGCCATATTCGTTCTCCAAAAACTTCTCACAATCTGTCGGGACTTTAATGGTCTGGTTGCAGAACACATGCAAAACGCCACAACCAAACACATCCTTGCTCAATGGTCTTTTGCGAAACACCGACAAAGTGCAATCGTAGCTGGATACAATTTGCGCTTGAGCATATGGATAGCTTTTATATACTTCTTCCAAGCACAAAAGAGAATCCTTTTGTCCGCAAAGGATGTACAACGGGGACAAAAGGCTGCCAAGCCCCCATCTGATCTTTCCCGTAATGGGCAACTCTCTCAACCTATAATTCTTGAAGACACTATGCTGAACAGCCATAATGGATCTGATTCTTAAAACCATCCGCCCAAGCATACTGGAAGGGAACCCGTCCAAAGGGAAGATATCGACAAATAATCCATTTGAAAGGCATCTCCCCGTTTCCCTTTCTATCGTCTCAATCTTATCCCGCCGACAGTCCTGGACTTTCCCGAACAACAACTTGAACTCCGGCGTATTCACATGGCAGACGAATTTAAGATGTTCTGGCAATTCGACTACCGCCAATTTCTTGAACTCCTCATAATCCGGGCGCGGCATGAAAATATCAAAATCGTCATCCCAAGGTATGAAGCCATCATGCCGCATGGCTCCAAGCGCCGTGCCATCAGCGGCATAATACCGCAGACCATGCCTGTCGCACACTTTGGCAATGTCGTTATAGATTGCCAAAAGCGCTTCCCAAAGGGGAGCAAGATGGAACGGGTCGTCCATTAATTGTCAATCAGTGTAATTATCTTCTTAAACGGCATAAGACGCGAATCAACTTCTTGCGCTCGATGGTAGCGCAGAAGGTCTTGCGCCACGGACTGCATGGCAGGGAACGCCGCGCGAGTCAGCTGATTTGCATAGATGCAGATGTTGACGCCATGTGCGGCAAGTTCAGCTTCGGTGACAGAGTTGAACGAAGTCGGTACAACCACTATTGGCGTTGTCGGGTCAATAGCACGGAACTTGTCACAGAACTCCAGTATCTCGGTAGGGTCTTTGCGTCGACTGTGGATCATTATGCCATCCGCACCGGCCTTGACGTACGCGTGACAGCGTGTCAAGGCATCCTCGATGCCCTGCTCCAAAATCAGAGATTCGCAGCGGGCGATAATCATGAACTCCTTTGTGCGAAGTGCATCCTTTCCTGCGGCAATCTTGGCACAGAAGTTTTCTATCATGTCCTGCGTCTGCTTGACCTCGGTTCCGAAAAGCGAGTTCTTCTTTAGTCCGCACTTGTCTTCGATGATTACCGCAGAGACGCCAATGCGCTCAAGTGTACGAACATTATAGACGAAATGTTCAGTCAGACCACCCGTGTCGCCATCAAGGATGATAGGCTTTGTCGTGACTTCCATGATGTCGTCTATCGTACGGAGGCGAGAGGACATATCGACAAGTTCAATGTCCGGCTTACCCTTCGCCGTAGAGTCGCAGAGCGAAGACACCCACATCGCGTCAAACTGGTCGAGGCGACCATCTTCCTGCCGGACAACCGTCTTCTCAGCAATAAGGCCCGTAAGACCGGAATGCGCTTCAATAGTCTTGACAATGGGGCAAAGCTTTATAAGCTGGCGTAGGCGCTTGCGACGGAACTCCGGCATCGCAAGACGCTCTCTGTCCAGATCATCAATGCGCTTGACCTCGGGATCGAAAGTATAGGGTATGTCCACTATCTTGCCACCATATGCAGCAAGGCATTTCTCGACATTCTGCCGTATGGCGTATTCAGGCGCTTCGGGGCTACACCAGTTGTCACCATGAACAACATAGTCCGGCTTCTGCCCGGCGATTACAGCGTCATAGAACATGTCCTTCTGGACAACGACATTGGCAACGCCATCAATTGACCGAGCTGCGGCAATTCGATCTTCGAGTGAACATGACGGGAAACGGTTGTAGCGTATCATCGCCTCGTCAGAGAGGACGCCGACCGTTACCTCGCCCAACTTGCGAGCTTCGTTGATGATATTGAGGTGTCCCTTGTGGATCACCGCCGTGCAGAAACACGTATAGACTTTCGCTGGCATCACGGCACCCTCCTTCTGACTTGCAGAACATAAAACAAAGTCCCAAGAGCAATCCAGATACCTAACATGATATAAGATTGCATATTCAGGCATCCAGGCATACCCGGTATCAGCAACAGGGCAACAAATCCAACCGAAAGGACTGTTCCGAGCAATGCTGACAGCCGCAAAGCCGTCAGAGGGCGATCTTCCAACCCCTGCGCCTGTCTGCGACGAATCGTGACAAAGCAACTCGCCGTCGCATACCCAAATCCAATTGCGCCGCCAATCGCAGACATATCAACAAACCAGCCGAGAGCCGTGCGACCCAACCAAGGGCCAACCGCCGAAACGGCAAAGCAAAATACAATCGCTGCCGCCGGTGTTCCGTACTGCGGATGGAGTTTCGCAAATGCAGATGGAATGTATCCATCCCGTGCCATTGAATACAGGAGTCTGCTTGTGGCCGTAAGGAAACCGAGTATCCCCGTAAGTATGGCACTCGCAATCGCTATGCCAAGGACGACAAGACCGGGCTTACCCATCAACGCCTCGACAGCGGCGCCAACCGCCCAGTCGTGCTTTTTAATGAACTCCGTCCATTCAGGAGAAGCCGCAGCCGTCACAAGATTGTTACATGAATAGACGATGCATCCAAAGGCAATCGCTATTATCATTATCATGTTCACCTTGCCGATGGAGAAGTTGAACTCCTCCGCAGCCTGAGGGATCGTCTCGAAGCCAACGTAGGCCCATGGGGCCACCGCGACAATCGCCAATATTCCGCACAAAGCGGGCTTGGAGAACATGCTGCCGACGTTTGCCGACGGCCCCCAAAACGGTGCAAGATTAGACCAATGCGTAACGGGGCTAAACAGTGCTGAAATGACAATGATAAGGAATGCCGTCCCAAGAGAAACGGCCATGATTGACTGGACGACACCCGACTTCCTTATCCCACGGATCGACAACCAAGAAATGAGGCCAAGCACCGCCAATGACAGCAACACCTCTCCAAGCCAGATGTCATAACCTGCCACCTTGTAAAGCCGCCCGAACTGGAACACACCGAAGAACAGCTTGCGCGTCATGAGTCCCAATGCGGTACAGTTCATCGGCACATTGGCCAGATAGGCCAACGCCAAAAACCATCCGCAAAAATAGGCGTGTCTGCCGCCAAAACATTCACGTGCATAGTTTACCTCACCACCGGCCTTGGGATGTATCGCCACCATGTAACTGTAGCTGAACGCGATTACAACCATGATCAGTGCGCCTATTATCATGGCAACTGCCGTACCAAGCGTGCCAGCAGCAGGAAGAAACGTGGTCCCTGGCATCATGAAGGCACCCCAGCCGATTATGCAGCCGAAAGCGAGCGCCCAGACGCTCATCGGGGAAAGATCGCGCTTGAACTTTGCCGGATTATGTATTGTCGTATTTGTCATGAATCATAACGGACTTGAATGCCGAAAGAATCAATCGCATTCTTGAACACCTTGAAGAATTCAACAATATCTGGTGCATCAATCTGCCCCAACGCACAGAGGCGAAACGTCTTGGCGGAGCCGACCTTGCCGGGATAGATCGTGAAGCCCCTTTCGTAGCAGTAGTCGTGCACCTTCTCGAAGTTCCAGTTCGGATCGTCGGGATAGCAGACCGAAACGACAAGACCGCTCTGGTATTCACGCTTGATGAGATTTCTGAAACCAAGATCAGCAAGTCCTTTATGAATAGCCTCGAACACGCGAGTGTGGCGTGCCCATTTAGCCGTCTCCCCTTCGGAGAAATACTCCTTCAGCGCCTGAATGGTTGCATAGACTGTCTGCACTGGTGGCGTAAAGTGCATCTCGCCAGTCTTCTCGAAGTAGTCATACTGAAGGAACAGGTTGCAGTAGTAAGAACGTTTCGGGAACGCGGCGGAGGCGCGGATAAGATCCTCGCGACCGACAACAAAGGAAAGCCCTGTCATAGACTGGAGCCCCTTCTGTGCACTCGCCATTAGAAAATCCACATTGTCCTCGATGATGTTTATCGGGCGCATCGCGTAGGTGGAGGTCGTATCAACAATAAATGTGCAACCATGACGATGTGCCGCCGCGCCAATTTCGCGAATCGGATTCAACACGCCAGAACCCGTCTCGTGGTGCGTCGTATAGACAACTGCAATATCTGGATTGTCCACAAGTGTTTTTTCGACAGCATCAACATCAACGGGTTGTTCAACCGGCATCTTAAGATTGATGTGTGGCAATCCATACGCCTCACATATTTCAACAGCGCGAGACGAATAGGCTCCGTTGTTTGCTACAAGTATCTTCTTCCCCTCGGGCAATAGGGAATTTAGGCAAACATCCATGTTCAATGTCCCCGAACCGCAGAATAGGACACTTGTGTAACGTTCGTCCCCGTGAACGATTCGCACAATGTCGCGGCGAAGTCCCTTCATCAGCCCTGCAAAATCCTTTTCTCGTGGACATATATCTGGAACGACCTGCGCCAGCTTCACCGTATCAGTGGTGGTGGCAGGACCAGGATTGAGCAAAACATTTCGCTTAATTGTCATTTCAGCGTTGCCTCCAACTTCTTCAAATCCTCCACGGTGTCGCATTCGACAATCTCGCTGGGCGTGACTTCATGTACAACCAGATCAAGTTCACCTTGCTTTACAAGTCGATCAACGACCTCATCCCAGAACAGTTGCGCATTCTCCGGCTTCTTGACATCTTCAAGGACTGCAGCAGCTATCTTCTCGGCATCTGCCGCCCTGAAATAACTGATGCCAACCATGTTGAAGCAATCGTCCCCACATTTGCCAACGCGAGTGATTCGGCCATTAGAATCAGTATCGAACACCCAGTCATCTGAATGCCCCCTCACCATCTTCCCGAAGTAACCGGACTGCGATAACTCACGGCAAAGCACAGCATCATTCGCGACGAAAAGGTCTGCCTCACAGATGAAGCAGTCGGTATTCCTCATCTTGTCAGCGACGACGGCAACGGAATTGATGTTGTTCTTGGTCGCGTATTCGGGATTATGGATTAGACTAACCTTGGGGTTCCTATCCGCTATTGCCTCGAACTGCGCCGCCTTGTAGCCAGTAACGATGTAAATCTCGCTTACCCCACGCTTCTCAAGTGCAGTTATGACCGTCTCAATCAACGGAACACCATTCACATTAACCAGCGGCTTGGCCGTCGTATCAGTCAAAGGTCTCATACGGCTACCAAGTCCTGCCGCCATCAATATCGCAATCTCTTTCATCTTTCTACACGCTCTATACGTTCTACACGGCTACCTTTCAACTCCAAGCGTCTTCATATAAAGCGCTTTGTTCACTTGCGGTGGCTCCTTCGGCCGCCCAAGGTCTTTGCGTGCTCCTTTGGCAACCTTAACTTCCTTGAATATGGGCGAGCCTTCACGGTTGTAGCCACAAGACGTCGCGATTGCAGTAAGGTCGATTGCGCCGCCAACAGTGGGCTGCCCGCCAACGGAATCATGTGCAGCATTGTTTAGGACAATGTGCGTGAGGTTCGCGCAACCGCTCTGAGCGGCGATTGCCATGTTGCCCATCTGCATGATGCTCGCACCATCACCATCAAGGCAAAGCACCTTGCGACTCGGCTGTGCCTTGGCAATTCCGAGCGCAATCATGATTGCATGGCCCATTGATCCGACAGTCAGGAAGTCACGCGAGTGGTCTTGCCCAAGGCGCTCGCGTGTCTCATAGACTTCGCGCGAGATCATTCCAGTAGTCGAGACGACAACCTCATCTTCTGGCAGCGACTTCAATATCTCTTCAATCGCCTGTTCGCGCGGAAGAGCCGCGATGTCTGGCTTCTTGTTCTGAAGCTTGTATTCGGCAAACAGCCCCTTCCGAACGATAAGCGCGACAGGGCGCGACTCGGCCTTGGCCCTCTCGACCATCTTCCGCGTCACATCTGCCGCCAACCCATCATCGGCAGGTAGAATCTCAGTCGGGATACCAAGTGTCTCAAAGAGCGAAATCGTTACCTTACCCTGCTTGGCATGCTGTGGCTCGTCCTTCACGCCAGGCTCACCACGCCAGCCAACGAGCAGCACCATCGGGATTGAGTAGACATCTGGATCGGCAAGAGAGGCAAGCGGGTTGACCGCATTGCCCTGCCCAGAGTTCTGCATATAGACGAGAGCCGGATTGCCTGTTGCAAGGTAATGTCCAGCAGCAAGCCCAACCGCCCCGCCCTCATTCGCGGCAATCACGTGGTTGCCACCGCATGTGTCGGTCACATACGCGCAGAAACTCTTCAGCAACGAGTCAGGGACTCCCGTGAAGAAGTCGATGCCGTTAGCCTGTAAGCAGCTCACAAATCTTCGCGTATCAAGCATAAATGCCCTTCTTCCATTGCTTATTATGTTACCTACTCGTTCTTTCAGCTTTAATGTCTCTAGCTGGCTGGCCACAGACAACCGCATCCGCATCTACATCGTGCTTCACAAGCGACATAGCACCTACTATAGCCCTTTCGCCAATTGTCACACCAGGAAACACGACACAACCAATTCCGACAAACGCTTTCTTCTTGACGACAACAGGCCTTGAATCAACTGCGCCGCGTCCTGTATAATAATACGCATTGTCATGCTCAAGCAACGTGCAATGCGCCGTGACAACAGCCCCATCTTCTATTATTATCATCTCTGGGTGTACATTGCCCATGACAACAAAATACCCAATCTCGCACCCTTTGCCAATTCTTACACCACGGAGACGATGGAAGAAAATACGCAATACAGTATGCGGCGCAAACCACGCAGGGAGCAGGAATAACACACCCAACGCCCGACGCCAGAAATTCCCCTTTGCCTTCATTTCGTCAGAAGGATTCATACACCTCCACATATCGTTCTATTTGTCGCTCCAAGGAAAGTTCGGCCTTGTGATGCGCTACATTGCTGGCGGACCGACGGTCAATCCCTTCAACGACGGGCAACTTTATGGAATCCTTGTCAAAATAAAAGACATCGGGGTATCCAACGCCGCGATGCCCTGGAATATCAGACAAATAGAGATACAATCCACAAGCGCCAGCCTCTATTACGGCATTTGGCGACGCCTCCGATTTTGAAGGATTCACTGCGCATCTGTAATTGCCTAATGTCTCATATATCTCTTCTGGCTTCAGGACACCACAATAATGCACATGCCTGGCATTGTCGATGAGCTGCTTGATCAATGCCGTATGCGCAACTTCGCGTTCATCATACGGGCCATAGATATCCAGCTCCCGTCCATCTCGTTCAACCGCCGCTATCAAATTCGCAAGATTCTTCTGAATGCTGATACGTCCGACAAAAACCATGTCCTTTGTCGGATTCTCATTTATCTTTCCACAGATTGCGGAACCGTTAGGAATCCAATAGTATTTGCGAAATGTGTACTTCAGCATCGCATCGTAATCCCACTTACTGACATAAATGGTTCTGCGAACAAGATTGACGCCAAGTATATCGACAATACAAATAAGCCACCTGACGGGCAAAGATATCTTAACATTCCACCAACTGCGGCCATGAATGCTCGACACGACATTGTAACCTAACAACGAGAACACAATCGCCAACGGAATGAATATCTCCATGTGGAAATGGAGAACGGTATTCCGCTTGTCCTTGACAGCAGCCCGAATTTGTTTAAACCTAGCGAGCCAACCTTTTGCAAGCTGATATACTTTTACGCCATCCACCTCATTGTTTACAACCGTCGGGTTGTCCCATACGGTGAAGATAGTGAAGTCGTATTTGTCCTTCGTCGCCTGCACGAAATTGTACGTTGCCGCCTCTACCCCGCCGTGTGCGGCGGGGTAGTTCTTGATTCCAATCCTAAAGATATGCTTCTTTGATGCCATCTTTAGATGTGTTCCTCAAAACCACGGAAATGCACGTTGAGTTCGTGCATAGGTTCAAGGAGACGCCCCATTGACGTGCCTTTCGTCAAGTTGGCAAAGGCATTGACGTCCTTCGGGAAGCACTTGCCGCCGTAGCCGAACTTGCCATCCGGACCCGGCACGAAGGTGTGGGTGTCATTGATGTATCCCGAAAGCAGACAGCCGCGCTGTACCTTCTGGAAGTCCGCGCCCATCTTCTCGCAGTATTCGTAGAGAGCATTGAAGTAGATGACCTTGTATGCGCCGAATACGTTGTGCCCGTACTTCGTGATCTCCGCCTCCAGCGGTGTCATCTCGACGTAGAACTTATTGCGAAAAATCTTGTGCAAAAGCTCCGGCACCCCCGTAAACACCATCGGCTGGCGGCGGAAGTCCTCAATGTACGTGCGCTCGGTAAGGAACTCCGGCATAAAGCAGACCTTATGTCCCGTTTCCTTTGAGAGATAATCGCTCGTTCCAGGAAGAATGGTCGTGCGGACGAACACCGGCACATCGGGGAGCTTGCGGATCAGCTCTTTCATCAACGTCAGATCCTGCGTGCCGTCCTCCTCGGTGGGGACGTGTATCTGCACGAAGGCGATGTCGATCTTCGACAAGTCGTCATTGTAACCCTTGGGTGGATCGGAGATATACAGCTCGCAGTTTTCAGAGTTGTTCTCCTCAATCCATGTCTTCAGCGCACCGCCCACGAACCCGCAGCCGATTATGCCGATCTTGATTTTCTCGCTCATTGTTTTCCTTTCTTGAGCCTATGCTCTTTTGCTAAGGTAGTCAAAATACCACTTGGCCGCTTCAAGCAAACCCTGCTTGACGCTAAACTTCGGATTGTACCCTAAAAGTGTCCGTGCCTTGGTTATGTCGGCCAAGGAATGCGGTATGTCGCCAGCGCGGTTCGGGCCATATTTCGCTTGAAGCGACAAAATCGCCGGATCAAACTTCCCCAATGCCGTCCGCAGATAATCGTAAAGCTCGTTGAGAGTCGTCCTCTCGCCAAAGGCCACATTATAAACCGTGTTCAAGGCTGCGGAATCCTCCGCACGTGCCGCGAGCTTGTTCGCCTGAACTACATTATCGATGTAGGTGAAATCGCGTGAGTACGAACCGTCACCGTTAATGGTCGGCAGATTGTGCCCGATGAGCGCCAATGCGAACTTCGGTATTACTGCCGCATACGCCCCATTGGGATCTTGGCGGCGTCCAAAGACATTGAAATATCGCAATCCCACAACATCGATACCATACAAGTCGTGGAAGTTTCCGGCGAAAAGTTCATCCACATACTTTGTGATGGCATACGGCGAAAGAGGCTTGCCGATCTTGTCTTCAACCTTCGGCAACGTCTTGGAATCTCCGTATGTCGAGGACGATGCCGCATACACAAAGCGCTTCACGCCCTTTTCATGCGCGGCGAAAAGCATGTTGACGAAGCCGGTGACATTAACGGCTGTCGATGTCATCGGGTCTTTGATTGAACGCGGCACCGATCCCAGCGCCGCTTCGTGGAAGACAACATCCTTCGCTTCCGTAGCTCGCTTGCACGTCTCGTAATCGCGTATGTCGCCCTCTATGAGCGTGAAATCATCACGCTCGAGGTTGTGTTCAATGTTCTCCCGCTTGCCGGTGGAGAAGTTGTCAAGCACCGTCACCCGATTGCCATCCGCCAAAAGCGAATCAACCAGATTCGACCCAATGAACCCCGCCCCGCCAGTTACGAGGATGTCCTTGTTACTTATTGTCATATCAACGATTCTCCGTTATGCAAATTGATTTATCCCTCGATAGTGCCGTTATCTTCGAGTTCCTCAACCATCTGCGCCTGCAGGCTCTTGGCGTATGTCCACGCTGTCAGAACCGCTCCGCACACAAAGAACAGGACTGCAATCACGATTACAGCCATGACCGCAGTCCCGACAATCAGAAATACGTTCATCATATTAGCCCTTACAACGCAGTTGTGTCCGTTCGTATACCGTTGTGTCCGTATGTATTGATTGCGCCTCCGCGAAAATGCTCATTTCTCATATATTACCGCATACTTTGCAGAGAATTGTGTTCATTACAATCGCAATAAATTCGTTTTCGAGGTTCCCAACCAGCCCTTTTCAAGCCCTCAACTGCTCAAATTCGCGTCATTTTGGCACAAAAACCGTTGTGTTCCTGTCTATTGCTGCGCCCCTCTAAAAATCGTGTTTTTCCGTCCAGTTCGCCCCTACGTAGTGTCTGCCCATCAAAGGCTTGATTTTGCCGAGGGTGCGGACTTTGCGCGGGAGCGGACGCCGCCACGGCGCAACTTTCGCCCGCGGTTGTCGTTCTACGCGGCATCGTCTTCCACCTCCACGAGGTCGAACGACGCACAGCCCTCTGGCGCATCCACGATGTAAAAGACAAAAAAAGAAAGTCCTGCGTTGAACAGGTTCGCCACGAGTACGGCGAGCGCGATGCTGCCGAGCGTGGTGTACGACAGCTTCGTCATGACGAGGCCTGCGCCAAAGCAGCGCTTGTCGCGGCTAAAGAAGCGCTCGACCTCGATGCGGTCTACGTCGTTCCTCCGCTCCGCGCACTCTGCCTTGCGCCTTTTCTTCCCGTCCTCCGGCGGCCTGCCGGACTTCCGGCCCGACATCTCGATGCCCCGTTCTTCGCAATACGCCCGGTTCTCCCTCGTCCTGTACACCTGGTCGACGAGGACACGCCTCGGATAGTGCCCTGTCCGCTCCTTGTAGCGCTCGACCACGTCTTTGAGCACGGTGCATTCGTTGTATGCGTCGAACGATGCCTTCTCCAGCCGCGCATGACCGTTCTCGTCCACGCTCACGTCGTACTTCGCGCCGAACTCCACCGGCGTCTTCGCCTTGCCGCGCACGATCAGGCGAACGAACGGCTGCGTGATGCTGACGATGCGGTCTGCGACCCTGTGCTTCTTCTCGTCGAACATCTCCTTCTGCTGGGCGTACAGCTTGCGTATGGCGTCAAGGTTCCGGACATCCCGCTTGTCCGCGAGAAACAGCCCTTTTGCGAGATAGGCATCGACAAACGCCATGTTCCGCTTCACCGCGCACAGCATGACGCGCACGAGCGAACGCATCTTCTTCGCGGGGCGCTTCTTCGCCTTGGCCATCGAAAGATACGCCTTGCGCAGGACCTTGCGGTACGTGCGCGGACGGCGAGGCTCTTCGACCATGGCGTGAAGCTTGTCGATCATGCCGTCCAGCTTCTCACGGGCTTCGTTCAGGAGCGAGAAGTCCTGCGGGAAGCGGATGTTCGACGGGGAGCATGTCGCGTCGAGGATCATCGTGCCGAGGTTTCCGTTTGCGGACGGCTTCTCCTCTCTGTCGTCGGCGTGTTCGGGCGTCGGCTTGGCGTTCGCGACGACAACCTCGTTTATCTCGCTGATGAAGTCCATTCCAAAGCGCTTGCGCAGCTCGGGAAGCACGCCATGCCCGAACGGGCACTTCGTCTGAAAGCTCTCCAGCCCAAGGAAGTACTGATAGTAGGGATTGCGGGCGACCTCCTTGACGAGGTTGCGGTCGCTGAGCTTCGCCTTGTGCTGTATGATCAAGGCGCCAAGCGCCATCCGCGCACCCAGAGCGGGGCGCCCGCGCTTCGACGGGAAGAACTCCATGTACTTCGCCTCGACGGCGGCCCAGTCGATGCTGTTGGCGACGACGATCCATTCGTCGCGGACGTTGAGCTTCATGCCGCAGGACTGGTTGAAGTCCTCGAAAGTCATCTGGACTGATTTTTCCGCCTTGTACATGCTCAATCTCCTGCTATGTGCGGGGATTTCGGGCATCCCCCTCAGTTTTATTTGCACATAGTATAACATATTGCGGCACGTAATGCAAGTGAATATTGAGGAAATTAGCAATTTATATTTAATGGGCAGACACTATCTAATGCCTTGACACTCGGTTGTGTCCGATAATATCCCGTTGTGTCGCTGGCTATTGATTACGTCTTTGCGAAAGTGCGCATTTCTCATATATTACCGAATGCTTTGCGAAGAATTGTGTTCATTACTATTGCAGTTTTAGGTGAAGGATCAAGGTGAAGGTGAAC
>Ga0265298_10004682_pt1 | contig 17380 bp, 10 predicted proteins | sample AusTroGonzalo_MG_3_FD_193486 | JGI IMG/M metagenome (GOLD analysis project Ga0265298, IMG submission 193486) | Bovine rumen microbial communities from tropical cattle in Woodstock, Queensland, Australia - Gonzalo_01 | ecosystem: Host-associated > Mammals > Digestive system > Stomach > Rumen ... | reverse complement strand
GCAATGTGAGCAACCTGGCGGATACGGACCAGGATACGTTTGAGGCCCTGGCGCGCAAGGCTCTGGAAAGCGGAAATGAATCCGGCTGGATCCGGGATTACTGCTTTACGGTGCGGGATGAGGGCGAATGGGGCAAGGCCGTAGTCGTGATGAACTGCGAGACGCGGATGGAAGCTGTCCGCAAACTGATGCTGATCTCCGCCATTGCCTGTGCCGGCGGTATCCTGCTGGCCTGGCTGCTGGTGCGGCTGTTCAGCTGGAAAGCGATTGAGCCGACGATCCGGAATATGGAGCAGCAGAAGCGGTTTATCACAGATGCCAGCCATGAGCTGAAGACACCGCTGACAGTGATCTCCACCAATATGGAACTGCTGAAGATGGAAACCCCGGACAATCCCTGGGTCCGCAGCACTCAGAAACAGACCGCGGCCATGCGCCGCCTGGTGGACGAGCTGGTGTACCTCTCCCGGATGGAGGAAGAGCATCCGGCGCTGACCATGGAGACCCTGAATCCCGGCGCCATGCTGCGGGAAACCGCGGAACCCTTCCAGGCGATGGCTGAATTCGGCGGCAAGGAGATGAATGTGGCGGCGGACGACAGCCTGCGGATTACCGGGGACCGGGCGTCCCTGCAGCGGCTGATGTCCACCCTGCTGGATAACGCGGTGAAATACGCGCCGGAGGGCGGAGAGATCTTCGCTGAAGTATCCCCGGAAGGAAAATCCGTTGTGATCCGGGTGTCGAACTCGGTGGAGAAACCGCTGACGAAGGAGCAGTGCGCCCAGCTGTTCAACCGGTTCTACCGGGCGGATGCTTCCCGGAACAAGGACAAACAGGGCGGATTCGGCATCGGCCTGTCCATCGCTGCGGCCATTGCGGAGAAGCACGGCGGCACTATGGACGCCCGGATGGAGGAGGAAAAGCTGGTGATCACCGCGCGCCTTCCCCGGGACCATAAGCCGGATCTTCCCCTGATGACCGCCTGACAGAAAGATAAAAAAGAAGCACGGAACCTGTTCCGTGCTTCTTTGCGTTGCGGGGATCAGTCGTAGCGCTCGTCGATGACGCGCTTGGTCTTCTTTTCGCTGCGGGGCAGCAGGCCGTTTTCCACCACCTTGACGATGGGCGTGAAGCCGATCTTGCTCTTGACCCGGACCGCGATGCGCTCCGCCAGGTCCTGGAAATCGACGGTACCGTCGGTTTCCACGTAGATGCGCATGGTATCCTTGCCATCCAGGTGGGAGATGCGGATCTGGTATTCGCTGGAGGCCTCCGGGAAGGACTGGAGGACTTCCTCGATCTGGGCGGGGAAGACGTTGACGCCCTTGATCTTCATCATATCGTCCGTGCGGCCCATGATGGTGTCGATCCGGGGATACTTGCAGCCGCAGGGGCAGTCGCCGGGGATGATCCGGGACAGGTCATGGGTGCGGTAACGGATCAGGGGTGCACCTTCCTTCACCAGGGTGGTGATGACGATCTCGCCGTATTCGCCGTCGGGGACGGGCTTCAGGGTCTTGGGATCGATGATTTCGATGTAGAGGTAATCGTCCCAGCAGTGCATGCCGGTATTGTATTTGCAGTTGATGCCGATGCCGGGGCCGTAGATCTCGGTCAGTCCGTAGATATCGTACAGCTCGATGCCCAGGGATTCGGAAATGGTGTTGCGCATCTTGTCGCTCCAGCGCTCGGAGCCGATGACACCCTTTTTCAGCTTGATTTTGTTCTTCAGGCCGCGCTTCTCAATTTCTTCGGAAAGGAGCAGCGCGTAGGAAGAAGTGGAGCACAGCACGGTGGAACCCATGTCCTGCATCATCTGCAGCTGCTTTTCCGTGTTGCCGGGGCCCATGGGGATGGCCATAGCGCCCAGGCGCTCGCAGCCGGCCTGGAAGCCGATGCCCGCGGTCCACAGGCCGTAGCCGGGGGTAATCTGGATCCGGTCCTTTTTCGTGATGCCGGCGAACTCAAAGCAGCGGGCAAACATGATGGCCCAGTCTTCCACGTCCTTCTTCGTGTAGGGGATGATGACCGGCAGGCCGGTGGTGCCGGAGGAGGAATGGATGCGGACGATTTCTTCTTCCGGGGCAGTCATCAGGCCCAGGGGATAGGCTTCACGCAGGTCGCTTTTTTCCGAGAAGGGAAGCGCCTCGAAATCATCGGCGGTGGCGATGGAGGTGATACCGGCTTCCTTCAGCTTTTTGCCGTAGAAATTGCCGGCCTTGATCAGGGCGTCGATCCGGCTGTTGACCTGCTGGATCTGGGTGTCGGAAATGCGCATGGGGATTACCTTCTTTCTTCGATCATTATAGTTGTATCAGGGGCTCAGGCATGATAGTCCAGGGCCCGGAAATTCAGTTCATGAAATTTTTCGGGAATCAGGCGGCGGACAGCGTCCTTCAGGTCTTCCGCCTCCAGTCCCAGCGCGCCGCTGCGGACTGCGGCACCCAGCAGGATCAGGTTCAGCACCTTCGGGGAACCGACTTCCTGCAGCGCTTTTTCCACGTCCACCACGGTGAGGTGCTCCACCCGGGAGGAGAGGTAGGCGAGCATGTCTTCCGCCCGGTAACCGGTGTCGGACAGCGCGGCGGTGACCGGCATCACGGCGCGGGAGGAAACCACCACCTGACCCTCCGGCTTCAGGAAGGGCAGCAGGCGGACCGCTTCGCCGGGCTCAAACCCCAGGATCAGGTCCGCTTCGCCGCGGGCGATCATGGGGGAGCAGAGGTCTTCACCCATCCGCAGGTGGCTGAAAACGCTGCCGCCCCGCTGGGCCATGCCGATGGTCTCGGCGGAGAGTACGGGAATATGGCGGGCCATGGCGGCGGAGGAGATCAGGCGGGAAGCCAGCACGGTTCCCTGGCCTCCCACGCCGCAAAGGATAATATTCTTATTCATGGGATTCACCTCCCGTAATCGCGCCGGCCGGGCACAGCTGTGCGCACAGGGTGCAGCCGTTGCACTGGGCGATATCCGCCACCGCCTTGCCGTCCCGGAAGGAGAGGGCCGGGCAGCCGATTTCCCGGATGCACTTTTTGCAGCCGATGCACTTTTCCGGATCGATGGTCACCCGGGAGGAGGCGCGGAACAGCGCCACACAGGGAGACCGGAAGATGATCGCCTTCACGCCGGGGAGGTCCGCCGTTTTGCGGACGGTCTCCACCGCCAGCTTGTGGTTCAGGGGATCCACGGTTTCCACCGCGGTGACGCCGATGCCCTTCAGCACGTTTTCAATGCTGACTTTTTCCACGACTTCGCCCATCATGGTGCGGCCGGTGCCGGGGTGCGGCTGGTGGCCGGTCATGGCGGTGGTGGAGTTATCCAGCACGATCAGCGTGAATTCCGCCTGGTTGTATACCGCGTTCACCACGCCGGGCAGCGCGGAGGCGAAGAAGGTGGAGTCCCCTACAAAGGCGAAGCAGGAACGGTCCTTCTCCAGGTGGTTCAGGCTCTGGGCAATACCCAGGCCGGCGCCCATGCACAGGCAGGTATCCACCATGTCCAGCGGCATGGCGTTGCCCAGGGTGTAGCAGCCGATGTCCCCGCAGAAGACGGTTTTCCGGCCCTTCATGGCCTGTTTGACGGCATAGAAGGAAGCCCGGTGCGGACAGCCGGCGCACAGCACCGGCGGGCGGACCGGCAGGGGCGGAGGCGCTTCGGGTGTTTCCGCCGGAACGGGGAGGTTCATGAATCCGGCAAGGGCAGCGGTCACGCTGTCCCGGTTGTTTTCGCCGGAACGCGGGATATGGCCGGTCATTTTGCCGAGGATTTTCGTTTGCAGGCCGTATTTGCCACAGAGGTAGATCAGCTCCCGTTCGATGACAGGATCCAGTTCCTCCACGCAGAGCACTTCATCCAGCCCCTCCAGGAAGCGGACGGCCAGCTTCTCCGGGAAGGGGAAAGGGGTGGAAACCTTCAGGGTGCGGATGGCGCCCAGCTTTTTCCGGGCTTCCATCACATAGGTATAGTTGAAGCCGCCGGTGGCGACACCCCTGCGCAGGCCGGAAAGCAGCGCTTCCTCCGGCTCGATCCGGTTCAGCGGGTTGTCGGAAAAAACGTCCTGCAGCTGCTCGTTGCGCTCCTCGATCTTCCGGTGGTTGCCAAAAGAGAGGCGCGGGAAAATGACCCAGCGGCTGCTGTCCTTCACAAAGCCTTCCACCGGGTGTACGGTGTATTCCTCCGGATCCTTTACGGAAATGGAAGCATAGCCGTGGGAAACGCGGGTGGTGGGCCGGAGGAAAACAGGCGTCTGGTATTTTTCGGAGATTTCAAAGGCTTCCTGTACCATGGCGTAAGCTTCCGCCGCGGAGGAAGGATCCAGCACCGGAACCTTGGAGAAGGAAGCGAAGGAGCGGGTGTCCTGCTCCGTCTGGGAGGAGATGGGGCCGGGGTCATCCGCCACCAGCACCACCAGGCCGCCCTTCACCCCGATGTACTCCAGGCACATCAGAGGATCGGACGCCACGTTCAGGCCCATCTGCTTCATGGTGACCAGCGCGCGGGCGCCCGCGTAGGCGGCTCCGCCGGCGATCTCCATGGCGACCTTTTCGTTCACGGACCATTCCACATAGACATTTTCGCCGCGGCGCTTCGCCACGGTTTCGAGCACTTCGGTGGAGGGCGTACCGGGATAGCCGCACACCAGGTTTACCCCGGCAGCAAGCGCTCCGAGGGCGATGGCCTCATTGCCCATTACAAATTCATCATGCATGTTCAAACACATCCTTGGATGGAAATAAACCAAATGAGATGATACCACAAAGCACCGGTGAAATCCACAAAAAACCCCCGAAAGTACAATGGTTTGACGGAAGGGGGAAGAAGGCATACAATAAGCAGAACCAACAGTGTCACGGAGGAAACGACATGGATTACACAAGCTTGCTGGCATCCGAATTTTCGCTGCGTCCGCAGCAGGTACAGGCAGCGGTGGAGCTGCTGGATGCCGGGAATACCATTCCTTTTATTGCCCGTTACCGCAAGGAAGCCACCGGCTCCCTGGATGACCAGGTGCTGCGGGAGATGTCCGAGCGGCTGGAATACCTGCGGAACCTGGACAAGCGCCGGGAGGAAATCCGCAAAAGCCTGACGGAACAGGATGTGCTGACAGAGGAGCTGGAGGCGCGACTGCAGGCGGCGAAGACCCTGAGTGAACTGGAGGACCTGTACCGGCCCTACCGGCCGAAGCGCCGTACCCGGGCCACCGTGGCGAAGGAACGGGGCCTGGAGCCTCTTTCCCTGTGGCTGATGCTGCAGCAGCCGGGGGATCCGGCAGCGGAAGCCGCAAAGTATATCAACCCGGAGAAGGAAGTACCGGACGCGGAAAGCGCCCTGGCCGGCGCAAGGGACATCCTGGCGGAGACGGTCAGCGACGATGCGGACATCCGCAAGGCCCTGCGGGAAATGATGATGCGGGAAGGCGTGCTGGTGACCAAAGCCGCGAAGGAAGAGGACAGCGTCTACAGCATGTATTACGATTTCCGGGAGCCGGTGCGCAGTATGGCGGCCCATCGGATCCTGGCGGTGAACCGGGGCGAGCGGGAGGAATTCCTGAAGGTGACCCTGGAAGTGCCGGAGGAGAAAGCGCTGGACAGCATCCGGAAAATCTATGTCCGGAACACCACCGCCGCGGCGGCCCAGGTGGCAGAAGCCTGCGGGGACGCCTGGGAGCGGCTGGTTTTCCCCTCCCTGGAGCGGGAGGTCCGCAACGAACTGACGGACCGGGCAAATGTGTCCGCCATCCGGGTTTTCTCCCAGAACCTGCACCAGCTGCTGATGCAGCCGCCCATCAAGGGCAAGGTCACCCTGGGGGTGGACCCGGGTTTCCGCACCGGCTGCAAGCTGGCGGTCATCGATGCCAACGGAAAGGTACTGGATACCGGCGTCGGCTACTTCACCCTGCCGGGCAATGAAAACGGGAAGGCCGCCGCGGCGCGGCTGATCAAGGGTTTTGTGCAGAAATACGGCGTCACCGCCATCGCCATCGGTAATGGCACCGCCAGCCGGGAGAGCGAACAGTTCATCGTCTCCCTCCTGCCGGAGATGCCGGGCACAGCCTATATGATTGTGAGTGAGGCAGGAGCTTCCGTCTATTCCGCCAGCAAGCTGGCGGCGGAGGAATTCCCGGATTTCGACGTGACGCAGCGGAGCGCGGTCTCCATCGCCCGGCGGATGCAGGATCCCCTGGCGGAACTGGTCAAGATCGATCCGAAGGCCATCGGCGTGGGGCAGTACCAGCACGACCTGAAGCAGAACGAGCTGACCGAGGCCCTGGACGGCGTGGTGGAGCAGTGCGTGAACCAGGTGGGTGTGGAGGTTTCCACCGCATCGGCGGAGCTGCTGAGCCATGTGGCCGGCATCGGTCCGGCGCTGGCAAAGAATATCGTGGCCTACCGGGAGGAGAACGGCATCGCCACCCGGCAGGCGCTGAAAAAGGTGCCGAAGCTGGGGCCGAAGGCATATGAGCAGTGCGCCGGCTTCCTGCGGGTGGCGGACAGCAAAAACCCGCTGGACGCCACCGGTGTCCATCCCGAAAGCTATGAGGCGGCGGGAAAGCTGCTGGAGAAGCTGGGATACGACCTGAAGGAACTGAAGCGGGGCGGTATTCCGGAGATTCCCCTGAAGGCGAAGGCCTACGGGGAGGAAAAGCTGGCGGAGGAGATCGGCGTCGGCATTCCCACGCTGAAGGATATGATCGCCGAACTGCAGAAGCCCGGCCGGGACCCCCGGGACGAGCTGCCCAAGCCCGTGCTGCGGACGGATGTGCTGGATATCAAGGACCTGACCCCCGGAATGGAGCTGACCGGTACGGTGCGCAATGTCATCGACTTCGGCGCCTTCGTGGATATCGGTGTCCACCAGGACGGCCTGGTGCACATCTCCCGCATGGCGGACAAGTTTATCCGCCATCCCGCGGAAGTGGTCAAGGTGGGGGATGTGGTGAAGGTCTGGGTTGTCAGTGTGGATGAGAAGAAACAGCGGATCGCGCTGACCATGGTCAAGGGAAAAATGTAAGGAAAGAAAAATTTCGCCGGGGATTATTCCCCGGCGAAAATAATATCGTCCCGCAGGCGGTACAGGGTTGCACCGCATTTTTTCATACAGAAGAATTCAACCCAGCTGTCAATCTGCATTTCTGTATCAAACAGCACATAGCCATACCGGGTGCCGTTGATGCGCTTGCCTTTCCGGTTGCTGTCCATGGAGTGGACGGTGTTGGTTTCCGGATCGTAGTCGGAGATAAAGATAGCGCTGTGGGCACCTTTGCCGCCCTTGTAGTCCCCCGTCATCTGGAAATAATCCCCGCGCTGCACCTGCTTCATGAATTCCAGCGCCCGGGCGATGTTCTCCTCCTTGCTCTGCTTGGAGTCATAGAGGAACTGGGCAGCCTCCACAAAGGGATTGCCCTTGGAGGCGGGCACCTCCTCCCAGCAGTAGCCGTAGGAGTAGGGTTTGCATTGCTTTTCCGGCATGTTGTTGGGAATTTTCAGCTGCAGGTCCGGGTATTCCGCCATCCGGTACTTGTCCCGGTTCTGGCGGAAAAGGTACACCGTGAAATTTTTGCAAACGTAAATATCGCTTTTCAGGTAGGCCCGCTGGGGCTTCCCGTCTGCCTTGATGTAAATCTCTTCCCCCAGGGCGATGATATCGTCGATGAAGCTTTCCCGCGCGGTGCGGCCGGCCGGGGACTCCGTCGCTTCCGGCTCCGGGAGCGTCCCGTCGGGATTCAGGATGATTTCCTCCACGTCGATATCCTCTTCAGCGATGGCGCAGGAAAATACAAACAGTGCGCACAGCGTAAGGCAAAGCAATTTTCTGATTCCGGCCATACGATAAACCTCTCCGATCCGTTACGGATTTTCGCGGATATTATAGAACAAACTGCCTGTTTGTGCAATCGGCGGCCTTTCCGGCCTGCCGGAAAAACGCAAGAAAGAAAACGATTGCGCGTGTTTTTGTTGTAAAATTGACAACTTGTACAGACATGTGGAAAACGGGAAAAAAACATACAAAAACAACAATATTTTCCCTTGACAAGCCAAATGTATAGGTATATGATCTGTCTGCAAACGATTGCATTAATTGCAAAATCGTGAAACAGAAGGAGCGATTGCATGGTCCGTCTCAAGGATATAGCGGAAGCCTGCGGTGTCTCGGTGGCTACGGTTTCCCGGGCACTGAACGGATTGACCAATGAGAATAAAGAACGGACGACCTTCATCTGCCAGACGGCGAAGGAGATGGGCTATTATCCCAACGCGGCAGCCCGCACGTTGAAGACGAGCCGCTCGAGCAACATCGGAATCCTTTATGAAGACCGGATGAACCATGAGTATTTCAGTTCCCTGCTGGATGAGCTGCGTTCCGAGGCGGAGCGCCTGGGGTACGATCTGACGCTGATCGGGCAGACCGGTGACCGGGACGGTGAAAACTATTACGATCACGCCCGCCGCCGCAACCTGGACGGCGTGGTGGTGATCCAGGCGGACTTCGACTCCGCCAACGTGATTCGCCTGGCCAGCAGCGACATGCCTTCCGTGGTGATTGACCATATATATGAAGGATGTGACTGCGTCAGCAGCGACAACCGGATCAGCATGGAGCGGATCATCCGCTACGTCTACGACCACGGCCACCGGAACATCGCCTTCATCACGGGGCAGCCCGGTGCGGTGACGAAGGAGCGGCTGGCCGGTTTCTACAAAATGTGTGCCGAGCTGGGGATCCGGGTGCCGGAAGGCTTTGTCCGGGAAGGGAAGTTCCACGATCCGGAAGGTTGCGCGGCCATCGTGCGGGACCTGCTTGCCGGCGCGGAGAAGCCCACCTGCATCCTGTGTCCCGATGATTACAGTTGCCTCGGCGCCCTGTGGGACCTGAAGGCATCCGGCGTAAAGATTCCGGAGGAAGTCAGTCTCGTGGGCTATGACGGTATCCGGATGACCCGGATGATCCAGCCGATGCTGACCACCTACCGGCAGAACACAGAGGTCATCGCCCAAAAAGCCATCGGTCTCCTGATCGAAGCCATCGAAACACCGGAGGAGCACAAGCCCCGGCAGATCACCGTGGAGGGGATGCTGCTGGAAGGGGATACCCTGAGCGAGCTTTCCCGCTGAAAGGCGGAAGCAATAAAAACGGTTTCAATAAAATGAAACATATATTGAAGGAGGAAAAAACCATGAAGAAGATCCTGGCCCTTGTCCTGTGCCTGGCGCTCGCGCTGGGGATGATCCCCGCGTTCGCGGAAGAAGCCGCGGCTGAAAAAGTCGAAGCCTACATCGCTTACGCAAACGGCGACTGGAGCGTTTCCTACTGGAATGACGGCAATGAATCCCCCGTCGTGGCGAAGAACGCTGAAATCACCGGCGCCGGAAGCTACACCGTCGGACTCGATTTCACCGCGGCCGCTCCGGACGGCGTGGATACCGCTTTCAACGCCCTGATCGTCAGCGGCGCCATCGAAGCCTATCCGAAAATGTGCCTGAACATCACCGCCATCCGCATCAACGGCGAAGCCGTGGAATTCGCGAAGGGCTTCACCAATGATGAAGAAGGCAAAACCCGCATGAACATCTACAACGAATGGGTGGCCGGTGTTCCTGCAGATGCCCGTTCCGTGGATAATGTCCTCGAAGACAAGACCGCCATTATGGTGGCCAAGGATGTATTCACCGGCGTGAAGACCATGGAAGTGGATTTCGACGTGGTACCCCTGGAAGTCAGCGCGGCCGTTGTGATCGCCAGCGCCGACTGGGCCGTTTCCTACTGGAATGACGGCAATGAATCCCCCGTTGTGGCGAAGAACGCTGAAATCAAGGGCGAAGGCACCTATACCGTGGGCCTGGAGTTCCCGGAAGCCTTCACCGGCATCGCTTTCGCGGCTGTGAAGCTCAACAACGGCAATATCGCCTATCCCGGCTACTTCATCGATGTGAAGGAAGTCAAGGTCAACGGCGAAGCCATCGAACTCGGAAAGGGCTACACCTCCTCCGATGACAAGATCGAAATGCGTTCCAACCTGTTCAATGAATGGGTAACCGAGCTGCCCTCCGATGCCCGCCGCGCGGACGGAGACCTGGAAGGCGCTGCTCCCGTCGTGGTTGATCCCGCCGCCTTCACGGATGTGAAGAGCATTGAAGCCACCTTCGACTTCATCTACGGCGAACCGCCGGTGGAAGAAAGCGAAGTCATGACCGAGGAAGAAGCCAAGGCTGCCAAGGAAGCCGGCTTCCATGCCTACATCGGCGTACAGGGAACCGATACCTACGTGTTCCGCAATGCCTGGTACGACAACTATGGCCGCGATGATGCGGATCATCCGGAATTCTTCGGCCGCCTGACCGGCTGGGATGCGGACAACAACGCTGTGGATTACGCCGGATCCTTTGCCGACGTTGAAATCACCAAGGACGGCGAATACACCGTTTCCCTGACCACCGGCGACATGGGCTTCGGCGACACCCAGGCGTTCAACCTGCTGTTTGTCTCCACCGATATCCCGAACAAGCTGATGAAGGGCGGTTACCTGACCATCAGCGATGTGAAGACCAAGATCGGCAGCGGTGCCACCCAGGAAGGCGCGAACGTCAACATCGAGGAAGGCGACTATGCCCGGATCGACGTCATCAACACCTACGCGGCGGAAACGGCCTTCGGCTACAACGTGCCCGGTGCCAACGAGACCATCACCATCACCTTCACGGTGAGCGGAATGGCTGACTGATTCACGGACTGACATTTACTCCCGCGGCGGCGCTGGTCCAGGGAACTGCGCCGCCGCACTTCTTCCATGAAAAGAGGTTCATCCATGCCTGATTTGACGTCCCGCCCGGAACGGGTTTCCCTCCGGGTGCTGCGTATCCTCGCGGTGCTGGTACTGCTGATGGTGTTCTTCCCGCCGTTCAATCCGGGAAGGATTTCCGCGCAGATCAGCGGCAACCTGACGCTGCTGACGTCCGCCACGTCCTTTTCGACGGTGACGACCAAGCTCAGCGCCTATATGACGGAAGGCAACCGCTTTGCGCTGCGGGCTGCTGACATGCAGCAGTCCCTGGCCGGCTGTGCCATGGTGCTGGCCGGCGCCGTGCTGGGTGCGGTGGGAGCCTGCATTTCCCTGGGCAACCGGAAAATGCGCCGCTGGGGCGTGTGGTTTCCGGTGGCGGGCGGCGCGCTGATCCTGGCCGGACTGGCAGTCAACCGCGCGGCCTTCGGGCAGATCGAAGCCTTCGTGAAGGGCATGGACCTGCCGGCATCGCATATTGAGGAGCACCTGAAAAACCTGGCGCTGCAGTGGCCGGTTTTCGCGAACACCGCCTGGATGATCGGCGGCATCCTGCTGCTGGCCTCTTCCCTGACGGCCGTGTTTTTTGCCTATCGGCGGAAGTGCGGGGAGCCGAAGGCAGAGATGGAGGAAAAGTACAAGCTTTTCATCATGTTCCTGCCGGTGCTGGTCCTGTCCTTCGTGTTTGCCTACCTGCCGATCTACGGCTGGCGTTACGCGTTCTACAACGCCAAGGCCGGGGATGAACTGACGAAAGAACTTTTTGTCGGGTTTGACAATTTCAGGCTGCTGATCAATGATCCGGGCTTCTCCTCGAAGATCCTGCAGGTGCTGCGGAATACCCTGATCATGAGCGGCCTGGGTATTGCCACCAGCTGGCTGCCCATCGCCTTCGCCATCCTGCTGGCGGAGGTGCGGAACACCAAGTTCCAGCGGGCGGTACAGACCCTGACCACGATTCCCAACTTCCTGAGCTGGGTGCTGGTCTACGCGGTGGCCCTGTCCATTTTCGCGGCGGACGGCCTGGTGAACAATCTTTCCAATATGATCAATCCGGCGGCCTTTGTCCGCACGGATTACCTGGCCACGGCGGACGCCACATGGATCAAGATGCTCCTGTGGGGTACCTGGAAAGGCCTGGGCTGGAGCGCGATCATCTATGTGGCGGGCATCGCCGGCATCGACCAGCAGCTGTATGAAGCGGCAAAGGTGGACGGTGCCAACCGCTTCCGCTGCATCTGGCACATCACTGTGCCGGGCCTGATCCCCACCTATATGGTCATGCTGCTGATGAGCGTGGCCGGCATTCTCAGCAACGGAATGGAACAGTACCTGGTTTTCTCCAATCCCTACAACGGCGACTATATCCAGGTGCTGGACCTGTATGTGTATAACCTGGGTATCGGCAACAACCAGCTCTCTGTCTCCACGGTGATCGGCATCCTGAAGTCGCTGATCGCGGTGGTCCTGCTCTTCGGCGCCAACGGCATTTCCAAGGCCGTCCGCGGCGAGAGCATCATATAAGGGGGTGTGCGCATGGACGAGCGAAAAGGATTCCTGAGCCGCCGCGTCACCCTGAAAGGCTGGCAGAAACTGCTGATCGTGCTGGGCTGCACCCTGCTGGCCGCGGCCGCCTCCTGGCTGTACTGTGAAAAGATTGCCTCTCCTGTTTACACCACGTCGGTGCGGGCGCAGCTGCGCATCCTGGATACGGAGTCACTGGCTTCCTCCGGCGATGCTTCGCTGACGAAGGTGACGCTGGATATTCCCGCCGGCCTGCGGGATGAGCTGGCCGCTGTGGGCAGCGGCAGCAAGGGGCTTTTCTACCGGAATATTTCGGACGACATCAAGGCTTCCACCGGGGAGCTGATGAAGCCCAAGGAACTGAAGAACATGATCAGCGTTGCCGCGGACGCGGCGGACGCGGATCACCGGACCGTTTTCATTACCGTGAAGAACAGCGATCCCGCTGTCGCGGAAACCATCGCCGGAGCCGCCGGAAGGCAGTTCAGCACCCTGGTGTTCGGTACGGCAGACGCGGAAGGAGCGGAGATTGCCCGGGAGGAAACGGATGAGGCGAACATCGTCCGGGTGGTTTTCCGGGTGAAGGAGGAAGCGGTTTCCTCCCTGCCGGACAGGTTCCTCGGAAAGACGCTGGACCTGGTGACGCCGGTGAAAAACTACCTGGCGGACGCTGCCTTCTGCGAGGAAGCGGCTGCGCGGGCCGGGCTTTCCGGAAAGGGAAACGAAGTCCGCAACAAGGTCAGCATGGCCACCACGGCGGATCCGGCGGAACTGACGCTGCGGGCCTCCTGGACAGATCCGGAAGGCGCGAAGAACCTGGTGACCGCCATCGGGCAGACCCTGGCGGACCGGATCTTCGGCGGTACGGCGGAAGTCTGGCAGGCGGCTGTGGATGAGCCGGTGGCGCTCAGCGAGAACGTGAAGGAATGGCCCCGGACGGGACTGATCGTGGCGCTGGTGACGCTGATTGCCCTGATCGTCAGCTATGCCCTGTTCTCCCAGCAGCCGCTGTTTGACACGGTGATCGTTATCTTCTTTATCCTGTTTACGTTCATCTGTGTTTTCCCGTTCTACTACCTGTTCATCAACACGATCTCGGACAACAACCTGGTGGCGGGCGGGCAGATCAACTTCCTGCCCCAGGGGATCCATTTCGGCAACTACAGCCGGATCCTCGGACAGGAAGAACTGAAAAACGCGCTGGTGGTCACCGTGGGCCGCACGATCCTTGGCACTGCCCTGATGGTACTGACCTCCGCCTGGGCAGGATATCTGGTCACGAAGCGTAAAATGTGGCACCGGTCCTTCTGGTACCGGGCGCTGGTGGTGACCATGTACTTCAACGCGGGCCTGATTCCCTGGTACACTAACATGCTGATGCTGGGCCTGACGGGGAACTTCCTGGCCTACATCATTCCGGGCATGGTGGCCCCCTACAACATCATCCTGGTGAAGACCTACATCGAATCGATTCCCGGATCCCTGGAGGAAAGCGCCATTATCGACGGCGCCTCCACCTCCAAGGTCTTCCTGCGGATCATCCTGCCGCTGTCCATCCCGATCCTGGCGACGATCTCGATCTTCGGCGCGGTGGGGAACTGGAACTCCTTCCAGGATTCGCTGCTGCTGATGTCCTCGACGCCGAACCTGTATACGCTCCAGCACCGGCTGTACGTCTACCTGAACCAGACTACCAGCATCAACACGGAGCAGATATCCGAGCAGATGGCGCAGAACCTGCTGAACAACGGCATCACCACGAAATACACCATCGCCATGGTGACGATCATCCCGATCCTGCTGGTGTATCCGTTCATGCAGCGGTATTTTGTCAAAGGAATCATGCTGGGAGCCGTCAAAGGCTGACCGCTTGAAAGGAGAAAATGATATGAAAAAGGTAGTTGCTCTGATTCTTTGCCTGGTGCTTGCGCTGCCGGCCTTCGCCCTGGGAGAGGGCGCCGCGGAGGAACCGGTCATCCGGCTGGATGTGTACAGCCAGCTGGCCAACTTCTCCGGCCTGCAGCTGGGTTGGGGCGCAACGCTCCTGAAGGACATGTTCAACGTGGAAATCAACATCATCCCGGAACAGGACGGCACCTACGCCACCCGCATGGAAGCGGGCAGCCTGGGCGACATCGTGGTCTGGGGCGCCAACGGCGAGGATTACAAGAACGCCGTGGCGAAGGGCATGCTGTTGGACTGGGAACAGTTTGACATGGGCAGCAAGTACGCTCCCTACATCATGGAAAACTATACGGCGGCGCTGGAAAGCAACCGGCGGATCAGCGGTGACGGGAAGATTCACGGCTTCGGCTTCAACGTGGCGTTTTCCACGGGCAGCCACCAGTCCTTCTTCTACACCTGGGATACCCGCTGGGACCTGTACAAGCAGCTGGGCTATCCGGAAGTGAACGACCTGGACGACCTGGTGGACCTGTTCACGAAGATGAAGGAGATCTGCCCCACGGATGAGATCGGCAACGAGACCTACGCCCTGAGCGCCTGGCCGGACTGGGACGGCAACATGGTCATGTATGTGAAGGCACTGGGAACCGCCTTCTACGGCTATGACGAGCTGGGCTTCGGCCATTACAATCCCGAAAACGGCGAGTTCCTTTCCTGCCTGGACGACGACAGCGTCTATATGGAATGCCTGCGGTTCTTCAACAAGCTGAACCGGGCGGGCCTGCTGGATCCCAACTCCTCCTCCAACACCTATGACAAGATGAGCGAGAAGCTGAAGAACGGCGGCACCTTCTGGTCCATCTTCAACTATGCGGGCTCCATGGCCTACAACACGAAGGAACACCTGGAAGCCGGGAAGTACATGTACTCCCTCGTGCCCAACGACGCGACCCCCATCGTTTACGGCCTGGGCTCCACCGGCGGCAACCGGATCTGGTCCATCGGCAACTATACCCAGTATCCGGAAAAGTGCCTGGAGATCCTGAACTGGCTGGCCACGCCGGAAGGCGCCATGACCGGCTGGTACGGACCCCGGGGCCTGACCTGGGACTATGATGAAAACAGGAATATGTATTTCACGGAACTGGGAAAGAAGACGTCCGCGGATTCAAGCTACAACATGGCGGGTATCGAGTGGACCTCCCCCTATACCGGCAAGACCTATACCCTGAGCGATACCTACAACAACGGCAGCATCCAGATCAACAACACCACCCTGAGCAAGGACATGGTCAATCCGGAAGGCAACGGAATCGAAACCTTCAACAAGGATACCTGGGCCTCCGTGGTGACGGCGGAATCCTATCCGATCCAGGAGGACTGGCGGGAATACAACCACGCGGTGCTGGCGGACGAATACATGGAAGCCCGGGAAGATGAATACGGCGACAAGAAGTACGTCGTGATGCCGGATATCCCGTATTCCGAGAGCGAAAAATCCAGCGACCTGTCCCTGAAGTGGAACAACTGCAAGAAGGCCATCGTGGATTATTCCTGGCGCGCGGTGAACGCCAAGGCGGAAGCGGAATTCAACTTCCATGTGAGCGAAATGAAGCGCCTGTGCGAGCAGTACGGCTATGCGGACTGCGTGGAATGGTGCAAGCAGGAAGCGGCCCAGATGTGGGAGCTGACCCAGCAGCTGGCCGGCGAATAAGGAAAAACGGACCGCGGCGTGCTTCGGAAGGATGGAGCACGCCGTTTTTGTCAGGAGGAACGGAAGGATGAAGAGAATGATCCTGCTGCTGGCCGCCTTGCTGGCGCTGCTTTTCTGCGCCCATGCCGCAGCGGAGGAACTGCCTGCGGACGCGGTGGAAATGACCCGGCGCATGGGAAACGGCATCAACCTGGGAAACACCCTGGAAGCCTGCGACAACAGCATCCATGGCGGAAACACCACGGATGATCCGGCGCACTATGAAACCCTGTGGGGCCAGCCGGTGACCACCCCTGCCATGCTGCAGGGAATGAAAGCGGCCGGGTTTGACACCCTCCGGATTCCGGTGGCCTGGATGACCAACGCCACCCACCTGAACCGGGGGGACTGGACGATTTCCGCCGCTTACATGGACCGGGTGGAGACCGTGGTGAAGGAAGCCCTGGACGCCGGGCTGACCGTGATCCTGAACGATCACTGGGACGGCGGATGGTGGGGGATGTTCGGGTCGGACACGGAGGCCACCCGGGTCCTGGCCATGGAAGCCTATGTGGGGATGTGGCAGCAGATTGCGGAGCGCTTCGCGAACTACGACGCCCGGCTGATTTTCGAGAGCGCCAATGAGGAGCTGGGTGCCCGGTTTGACGAGAATTCCCCGCTGTACTGCCAGGATTCCCTGGCCACCCGGATGCCGGACAGCGAACGCTACGCGCTGACCAACCGGATCAACCAGGCTTTTGTGGATACGGTGCGCGCCGGCGGCGGATACAACGGGGAGCGGTTCCTGCTGATCGCCGGCTTCGGCACGAACATCGCCCAGACCTTTGACGGGCGTTTCGTCATGCCGCAGGACCCGGCGAAAAACAAGCTGATGGTCTCTGTGCACTACTACGATCCCTGGAGCTACTGCGGCGCTTCTTCCGCGAAGGGTGCAACCCTCTGGGGAAAGCAGAAGGATTACAGGGACATGTATGCCACCCTGAGCATGATGAAGAAGTTCACTTCCGCCGGCTACGGCGTGGTGATCGGGGAATACGGCGCCCTGCCGGGCAGTGACGGGGAAATGAAGAGGAACGCCCCGGCGTATCACAAGGCGTTCCTGGACTGCTGCGATGCCCTGGACCTGATGGGCTGCCTGTGGGACTGCAGCGGGTTCTATGTCCGGTCGAAGCTGTGTATTCCGGAAGCGGAGATGGCGGCGGTCTACGCCGGCCGCAATGCGGACTCCGAGGTGGGGAAGGATTACGCGGAGATCGCTACCGCGGCGAAGGCCTCCTTTGACCGGGACGCCGCGGCTGCGCCGGAAACGCTGTCGGACCGGGCGGTGCATGTATCCGCGGATACCAGTGCGGCCTGGATCATGTTCAATGCCGGGGATTACGGGGCCACCTACAGCGTGGGGGATATCTACACGCCGGATTCCGTCACCCCCGGAATCGTTCCGGCGGACGCGGAGATCA
>Ga0265298_10004681_pt1 | contig 17384 bp, 28 predicted proteins | sample AusTroGonzalo_MG_3_FD_193486 | JGI IMG/M metagenome (GOLD analysis project Ga0265298, IMG submission 193486) | Bovine rumen microbial communities from tropical cattle in Woodstock, Queensland, Australia - Gonzalo_01 | ecosystem: Host-associated > Mammals > Digestive system > Stomach > Rumen ... | reverse complement strand
CCCCCGTGTGTTCCCGGTGGAACCTCCGATGGGTATTCCTGCTGATTCCGGGGGGCTCCTGGGGGATTCCGGGGGGTATTCCGGGGGAGGGATTCCCTTCACCGTGCCTCCCGGGGGACGACAGGGGACTGCCCGGCGGTCGCAAGCCGGGTATAGCGATAGCAGGCTTATTTAATATTTTTACATAGGAGACAGTGGACATGGAAAGCGGAATCTTGGCGGGGATAGAGGAAATCAGTATGGAAGAGGCTAAGCGTCACGGGATGCTGGCCGGGCTCGTATCGGTGGAGGTGCGTACCCACCGGGTGAAGACCAGCGGACACTGGCTGGACAAGCTGACCTACGCCTACAGGCTGGAGGACTGCGGGGAGACGGGGAAGACTACCGTGTACCCCTGGGCCATGCTGCGTGACCTGGCGTTCACGTACGACCGGGAATACCGGCGCGAGTTCGCGGAACACGGCCACATCTGCGTGCTGGGCGACTCCACGGAGCCGTTCGACTACACGGCGGTGTCGTGGGAGAAGCCGGGTATGAGGGGGATGTACGATGTGTTGCTGGGGACTTCTCTGGACGGCCTGTACGTGCACCTTGTTACCCCGGGGGGATGGAAGGCGAGGGTCAAGGTTACCCCGGGTGAGCTGGCGGTGCTGGTGGAGATGCAGGGGGCGTAGGAATTTTTTTAACGAAAGGAGAGTCGGCATGAAGGCAATATCGAATGAATCGGTACGTTTCGGGGAGGAATGCGGCAAGCGCATATCCGGTAAGGCATTTTCTTCTTTCGAGGCCCTGTTCGACGAGCTTAACGGGATAGCGAGGGAGAGCATATCGGGGGAAACCATCGTAAGGCTCCTTCTCGGCGACTGTGCCGGCGCATATATGCGGTTCGTCTACCTGACCATGCACGGGCCTTGCGGGAAGATTGTCGTGAAGGAAACCCGCAAGGGGAAGAAGGTGTCCGTACACGGGATTACCGTCACGGAGACCACCATGTGCGGGGAACCCGGCAAGGTTGACCTGTAAAGAATTTTTTAACGAAAGGAGGCCATATGGCCAAGGGAAACAAGAAAGCTGAGTGCGGTGAACTCGACCGAATCCTGTCCGGCTGCGTCGGGAAATACGTACCCGCCGGGAGCTGGGAAATCAGGCCGAGGGAGGGCAAGACCACCTTCGTGTGGTGCAGGGTGCGCCCTGCGGGCGGGGAGGCCGCCGTCCAGAGGGCCTTCGCGGACTTCCGGGCGGCCATGAAGGGGACGGAGTTCGAGGGGAAGGTCACCCTGGCGTTCCCGGCGGAGTAGGTATTCAGTAACCACCGTGCCTCCCGGGGGACGACCGGGGATACCCCGGCGGTCGCAAGGGGGGTAGTGGATAGAGAACGGCAATTTTTCAAGGAGATTTAAAATGGTGAACGAAAAGGAAAAGAGCGAATATTTCGACATCCTCACGGTAACGCAGGTGCAGGTGTTCCCGTTCGAGGAAGGCGCGAGCCTCGGGCACATGAAGGGTATCGCCACGGTCGTGCTCAACGACCAGTTCATTGTGCGCGGTCTGCGCGTCATGGAGGGCGAGAACGGCCTGTTCGTCGGGTACCCCATCGACCCGTTCTTCAGGGGGGACGAGATGAGGAGCGTGTGCAACCCGATTACCAGGCAGCTCCGGGAGAACATCGAGGGTGCCGTCCTCCAGAAGTTCAGGGAAGCCACCGGGGAAACCGGGGAGGAGGGCTAGGGATATGGCTGCGAAGAAGAAATTCGACCCGGGGTTCACCCCGGTAGACCTCGAGGCCATGGGCAAGGAGAGCTTCGCTGCGGGCAAGTGCGAGCTGAAGCGCGTGGACTGTGCCTCGGGTAGCTGCGAGGAGCAGACCCTGGTGCTCGTGTTCCAGCCCGAGGGGTGGAGCTATTCCCTGACAGTGGACCTGGGGGAGGATGTCCCGGAGTTCACGGTGGCGACCCCGTGGGAAGAAATTTTGAAAACGCCTGTGGAGAGCAAGTTCATGTGGCTCGGCAAGACATACAAGGTCACGGTAACTTACTGCGGGGCAGGCGAGGCCACTGTCGAGGTGCGTGAGCCCGTGTCTAGCAAGGGATTCAAGAAGACCCCGTTCGCTCATTTCTGCGTGACGTTGGCGGGTTGGAAGGAGGAAGCCGTGGACACCACCGGTGCAGTCTATGCAGTTAGCGTGGCGTCGTTCTACGAGGACAGCGGTGAACTTACTTGCCACTGCGATGTGTTCAAGACTCCCGAGGAGGCCGCGGACTGGTTCGAGGAGGACTGGAACACGCAAGCCGACTACTACGGCTACACGAAGTTGACCAAGAAGGCCAAGAAAAAATTTTTGAAGTCCCTTACCGACAAGGGCGGCGTGGCCGAAGAGGAAAGTCCCAAAAGTTGGGGCCCGTGGTTCAAGTGGAAAGGCGTAAGAAGAATCCTGAAATAAATTTTTTGATAAAAGGAGACTGGCAACATGGCAACGAAGAATGAATATCCGCTTGACGACCACCCGGACTTCCGTGGCGAGCTTTCCGCCCTGCTGAGGAAGTACGGCGCGCGAATCGTTTCCGTGCACGACGAGGACCTCTCGGTGGCGTTCACCGGGGAAGGCTGCGTCCCCCTCAACCAGCGCGGCTACGGCTATGCCGGGGCCGACAACGTGGGCGCTGTGTAAAAATTTTTTAACGTAAAAGGAGACAGGCTTATGTACATGATGCGAAGGGTACATGCGGAGGGCAGCCCGGAAGGCGGCGGCTTCGCCGTATGGGTATACCAGTATCAACGCGAGAACCTAAGCGAGCTGATTGCTCTGGGCCGGAGCAACATATCCCCGTTCAAGGACAATCCCGGGTGGAAGCTCTGGGAAGACCTCAGGCCAAACCAGAAAACTCTCCCCGGCTGCGTATGGCAGGGGAGGTGCGACGAGGTGTTCGGCGGCTTTCGCGACGAGAAAGTCCACGGCATCACGCACTGCATGATTTTCAACGTGTCGAAGTGCTGGTACAGCTCCGTGCTCTCCCGCGAGCTGACCGGGGGAGACAACCGCCTGAACCGCTTCAACTGCCGTTTCGACGGGACACGCTATCCCCATTTCGACACCATGAAGGAATGCGTCGACTACCTGACGAGCCCGGAAGGGCTCGGCGTGTGCAGCGACAGGGACATCAAGCCGGTCGATTAAGGAGACCATTTATGCTTACCGAAGAACAGAAAGAAGAAGCTCTGCAACGCGCCCTGGATTGCGGATGGGCATATACCCACGAGGTTACCGGGGATGGCTCGGTGGAATACCGGTACACTGCCCGTGGCAAGGCTTCCGCCCGTGTTTCCGACAACGAGGTAAGGATTACTACCGCTGGGGGGTATGTCCTTTTCCGTCGCAGTTTCTACGACGAGGACCTGTTCATGGCCCTGGCGAAGGGCGGGATTTGTGCGGACAACCTCGCCGGGGAGTTCCGTACAATCGAAGAATGCCTCTCGGGGCTTTAAGGAGACCTACCATGAAAAAGGAAGCAATAGTCTTTGTGCGCCACGGGTCGCCGTGGATAACCACGAATTGTCCTACCTGCGGTGAGCACATCCCGTTTGACCAGAAGTTCTGTTCTGAATGCGGACAGGAAATGTCCTATGAACATTTTAATAAAATTTTCAAGACCGGCGGTCATGGCATCAAGATGGTAGGAACATGGACTCAGTGCATCCCCGACGACGGGGTGAACCGGGAAGTGTTCATCCGCGAACTCGAGAAGCTGGAAAGGATTTGCCAGGTACACCCCAAGGACGAGACCATGCTGAAAATCATGCGAGAAGCCTATATCAACAACTGTTTCAAGAAAACCGAAAAGGAGGCATAGCCATGGCAGACCAATTCTATAAGCCCAGCAAGAACAAGAACTACACCACGGTACGCATCATCGGTCCGGAACCGGCGTGGCTTGCCGAAATCCACCAAGAACAGCGCCTGATGGCAAAACTCAAGGAAAAGGGAGAAATGTTCAAACTCGCACAGAAGGCCCAGGAGGGATAAAATGAAGAAAATTTTGCTCGCAATCCCGTTCGCCGTGCTCATTGGATGCGGCGACCCCACCCCGGAAAACCGGTGCTGTACCGAGGACAACTGCGGTGGCCTCAGTACGCTGTTTGAAAAGACCAAGTGCCTCACCCGTATGGTGAACGACCTCGAGAAGAAGGTCGAGATTATGGAACTCAAGATGCACTACGAATGCGGTGCAGCCAAGTAGGCGGAGGCTATATGCAGGAACGCGACCAGAAGATTATTGACCTGTTCAAGGAAAACAAGGTGTGGTACGAATACGGATGGACTGCCGAGGGTAACCTCGAAGTCGACGTCCCGGATGGCGACTGGAAGCACGGCCACCTCTTCCTGGAGCACTTCATGCACAATGCCGGGTACGAACAGGTGGAAGTGCGTCACTACGGCGCGCCGACCGGGGGAGACTGGTACAGCGCGACGCACGTGTTCCGTCCCTCCACCGTGCCTCCCGGGGGACGACAGGGATGACCCCGGCGGTCGCAAGGTCACGGTGTCAGCAAAAGGAGACAGCAACAATGGAAACCAAGACCAAGAACAAGGCAAAGTCCTATTTCATCGTTTCCGGCAACATCAACGGGAACCAGCAGGAACCGCTGCTCCGCACGAGCGCGGCACATGCCGACGTGGCAATCACCGGTACCGTCCTCGGGGCACTCGGGGAGATGGGCTACGTGAAGCCCGACGGCAAGTTCAAGGACTGCATCATCGTCGAGATGACCATGGCATCCAAGAAGGGAAGCTACTGTCATGGCCCGTGGAAGGCTGAGGACTTCGCCGAGATTCTCAACCAGGGCAACCGGGACGAGCATGTTACCACCATTACCTTGCGCCACCGCCGTTCGTGCCATACCTTCGCCGAATGGACTGTGGCCAAGGTCAGGATGTAGGAGGCCCCCATGGAAAACGAAACCAACGAAATCAAGGACATCACCCCCGAAATCGCCAGGGACATGACCCAGGAAGCAATCAACTGGGACGGCATCGTCCAGAGGGCCATCAACGACCGCGTTCCCGAAAAGGCAATACGCGGACAGCGCGAATGCCGCATCGTCATCGGGCTCCCCGACGGCATGACGTCATTTACCGATACGACCCAGGACATCATCAAGGTAGTGTTCGTACGGAAGGGCTGGATAATCAAGGACTTCAGCGTGGACAACCGTCTCGGGGCAATCCTCGTGGACATCGGATGGTAAATTTTTAATTTCAAAGGAGCACGGAACATGGGAAGCACAAGAAAACTCACTGCGGTAGAATGGCTCGGGAACCTGCACTACCAGGTCTGCAACGGGGGCCTGGAGCAGGCCTGCTTCAACGGCTACGTTGACGGGGTCATCGGGGCGTACGGCTCGTTCGGCGAATGGGTAGAGGCGCTGAAGTCCGAGGTATCCGGGGAATCCGGCAGGAAGGCCGTGGAGGCCGCCGAGCTGATTTCCGGGGGCGTGGACAAGATTTCCCTTACCAGGTGCTGTCCCGACTGCGGGGGCTCCGGCAGCATCCGCTACGAGGAGGAGGACGAGGACGGCGAGAGCGTGGAATGCGAGGAAACCTGCACCGAGTGCAACGGCACCGGCACCATCGACGTGGAGACGTACGCCGAGGTGGACTTCGAGGTCCAGCCCGGCGTGGACGCGTGGGACGACGAGTACTACTCCCGGGTGGATTCCGACGCGATAGACGACCTCACGGGACAGTCGCACACTCATTCCGTCATCCTGGACGCAATCATGGAGTCGGCTTGATTTTTAATTTTTTGTTCACTAGGAGGTAACACATGGCCGGATATACGGAAGAAGCAAACATTTTCATCGAGTCGCTCGTCAAGGAAGGATACCTGAAGGGCGACATCTACACCAAGTTCGTCAAGGGCGGCAAGGAAGTGGTGTACCCCGTAATCGGCGAGGACGGCCGCCCGCACCTCGCAAGGAAAGTATTCAAGGAAGCAAAGGAGACATAACATGTACTTCATGCAAGTTTTCCAGAAACTTTTCAACTACTCCCTGCTCAAATACTATGAACGCATGGGAGGCGACGCGAAAGACTTCGACCCGGATAAGTTCGGCACCTTCGCAAAGGAACACGAGGGCGACTGGTACAAGTCCGAGGAGTTCGCGGAAATTTTCGTCAAGTGTCCCGCCGAGGCTCTCCCGTTCGTTGCCAGGATGTTCTACGGCAAGGGCGATGTCGTCAAGCGGGGAGTAAACCTGTCCGAGCGCGTGGTGGAATGCCTGAAGTCCGCCTGTGAACAGTTCAAGCAGGAACAGCATACCTTCCCGAACGCAATCATCGTCGAAATGACCCTGAAGGCGCTCGGCGTGGAAATCAACAAAGAGGAGGCATAGACATGATGAAAAGATTCGGATTCACCAAGGCATCGCTCACGTTCTACGTCGCAGGGTTCCTTGCCATGCTTCTCGGCACGGGAATTCTCTCCGTGACCGTGGGCTTCAAATGGCTGGCGTTCGCCGGGGTTTACTCGGTGGCCGCCGGGTGGGTGCTGTTCACTATCGCCGTGTTCAAGGAGATGAGGCTCACCAAGTCCCCCACGGACTCCGTTAAGGAACTCCTTGACAACATAGTCAAGGGATATTCCAACGGCCCATACACGGTAATCAATCTTGAATACAATTCATACCCCATGCGTGACGCGGTATGCAAACGGCTTACCCGGGAATTGTTTGAAGGAATCTTCAAGGAAGCTGCCGAGGAAGTTGGCGGAACACTGGGTAAATTCACATTTGCCGACAAGCCAATCGACTGTGAACCCGGCCGTACCGACGGTGAAGCGAATGCCGGTATAAGGAACATCCAGGTCACTCCCAAGTAAGTCAAAGGAGACCCCTATATGGCAGACGAACAGAATGATGCTCTCTTGCGCTACCACCAGGAGAAGTACGCAATTTCCCACATGAAGTTCGCGGAAATCCTCCACATGCCCAACGCGGCGAACGCGATATGGAAATTCCATACCGCCGTGGCGGAGGCGCTTTCCGCCGAGCTCGGCACGAAGGTCACCCCGGAACCTGCCGGGATTCGCCCGTACGACCTCGCCTCGCCCGACGCGGTCACCTACCTCACGGTCACCTTCCGCGTCCGCTACGGTGACAGGAAGGAGGCACGGGGCATGGAGGACTACATCCAGGTCTACACCGAGGACGGCCCGGCAATCACGGTCAGGCTGTTCTCCTACGAGGAGGGACACCGCGACCGCCAGCCGGGCGGTGCGCCCATCCCGGTAGTGGACGTGAAATACGATGGAAAGGAAGCCGATACCTTTGACGTGAAGGCCGAGGTGGAGAAGGTCTTCATCGACCCGTACACCTACGGACTCGCGGACTGGGAGAAGAAGCGCCTCGAGAAGTTGGCCGGGGAACTCCGGGAGTTCTGCGACAAGCGAAATATCCTGGGATTTTCCGTTGACAATCTCGGCCGCAGAAGCGATAACTAGGTAGAACCCCTCAAATACAAGGAGAATACTATGAAGACATTCTATTTCACCTTCGGCGTGGGCCACCCCACCTACTCCCGCGTGGTGGCCACGGTAAGCGTCCCGGACACCCCGGACGCATACGATGTCGCCCGCGACCTGTTCATGGCCCGTTTCGGGACGAGCTGGTCGATGCAGTACGGCGAGGAGGAATACCTGGCCAGAATCGCGAAGTACGGCTACGAGCAGAAGGACTACGGGGAGCTCGTCCCGGTAGAGTGCGAGCTGCTGTAGCGGACTGATTTTGCCATATTTGGGGAGTCCCCGGGGAAGAACCCGGGGACTCCCGGCGTATTCCGGGGTGCCACCACCGTGCTCCCCGGGGGACGACGGGGAGGGCCCCGGCGGTCGCAAGACCGGGACAGAAACAACGAGACACACCTCACAGGAAAGGAGATACGGCCATGAGACTCGACAAGATTAGGGGAAGGCTCCCGCTGCAGAGAAGCACGGGTTCGAAGTACAGGATTAGCGTCCTCCTCTCGTTCGAGAGCGAGGGGGAACGCGAGACGTTCTTCCGCAAGGCCGGTATACCCCTGGACACGGCAGGTGTCAGGGTCTTGAGCGCGATGTACCTCGACCTGGACGACAAGCTGATGCAGGAGGCGTACGTGTCCCTGCAGTGGCGCGAGGACGGGAAGCTCCGCGAGGTGGAGGTGCCCACCACGAAGCGCTGGAAAGGCGCCGTGGAGGCCACCAGGGCCTACCTGGAGCTCAGGAAGACAATCTACGGATACTAGGGAGGAAGCCATGAACAGAGCAAGCAGGATTATTTTCGGCGCGACGCTGTCGGCCACCATGCTCTTCGGCGCTAAGGTGCCGGGGCTCCCGGACAAGTTCACGTTCAGTGTGAACCCGTTCAGGGGAGGCACTGCGTGGTACCTCGACGCGTCCCAGGCGCGACTTTACAAGGACGGCGGGACGGCCATGTGCTCCTACCTGGGCGACCTGGAATTCCCGGCACGCTACGACGACCGCATGGACGCCTACTACTGCCCCGGGGTGACCGTCAGGCACATCCACAGCGTCATGATTGACCGTATGGAGGGGAAGTGCCTCGGGTTCGTCTGCGGGTACGACATAGCGGTTCCCGGCGGAGGGCCGATGCTCACCACCGACCACGTCGCCTACTGCCCCGACATCATCGTGACAGTGGCGCAGTACGGGCGTATGGACGTGGTGGCCGCGAAGACCTTCCGGGCGAGCGAGGACGCGAGCCCATACTTCCGGAACGGGGCGCTCATAGACTTCGCCCTCGTCAAGCAGAAGGAGCTCGTGGACAGGTGCGGGGGAGAACGCTACAGGAAGCAGCTCAACTACTGGATTGGCACCGCAGAGGGCCCCGGCTCCGAGCACCATACCGAGGTGGAGGAGTACGCGGGATGGGACGGATTTTGATTTTTGATTTTTATTTTTTCGACTTTTAACTTTTGACTAACGGAGACAGCACCATGTACAACTACATTCCACAGCCGAAAAGATTCTTCGCCGGGCTCGACAACGTCGGTATGCCCGCGTTCGAGGGCGGAGCCCTCGGCACCCGCATCGAGGACTTCTTCCGCCTGAACGGGGTCTCCCTCCGCGTCGACGGGGTGGAGCACGGCCCGGTGGTGACCAAGTACATCGTGTCCCTGCTCAAGGACACCGACCACGTGAACAAGGTGGAGAACCTCCGCCGCGACCTCGGCATCCGTCTCGGGGTGGGCGCCAGCAAGGTGTTCATCGGTGAGACCAACTGGAAGGACTCGGTGTCGCTCGCAATCGAGATACCGAACGCCAAGCGAATCGCCGTTCCGGCCACGTCGGTAATCCCGGTGGTTCCCGGCAACGCCGCGGCCAACGGCCTGCGCGTGTGCCTCGGGGTGGACACCTCGGGCAACCCGTACAGCATCGACGTGGCCACGGCCCCGCACATGCTTGTCGCCGGACAGTCCGGCAGCGGCAAGACCGTCTTCCTCAACAGCCTCATCTGCGGGCTCCTCGACAACTACGACGAGAACGAGTGCGTGGTGTCGATAGTCGACCCCAAGGGAACCGAGTTCACCGACTTCGACGGCCACCCGTGCGTCGTCCTCGGACCCGCCGGGGCATACGAGCCCAGGGTCGGCAAGTCCGAGGACGCGGTTCCGATGCTCAATGACCTGGTCGCGGATATGAACTACCGCATGGGCGTGTTCCGCCACTACGGCGTATCCAACCTCCGCCAGTACAAGCTCGGCTATTCCGAGCACGGCCACATCCCGTACCGCGTGGTTGTCGTGGACGAGTTCTACGACCTCCTCATGAACTACCCGGACGCGGAGAAGCCGCTGTCAATCCTCGCCGCCAAGGCAAGGAGCACAGGCATCCACCTCGTGCTCGCCACGCAGAGGCCTTCCGTGGACGTAATCAGGGGAGCCCTGAAGGCAAACCTGTCCACGCGCATCGCCCTCAAGGTGTCCTCGCGCACCGACTCGCAGGTAATCATCGACCGGCCGGGCGCTGAGTCGCTCTGCGGGCGCGGTGACATGCTCTACGTCGGCCCGGACGGGGACGTACCGCTGAGACTCCACGGGTGCATGGTCACCCCGGAACAGGTCAGGGAGTTCGTCAAGGCGTAGGCAATTTTAAATTTTGTTTTTTCAACAACGGAGAAACGACCATCAACTACCCACGGGCTAAAGACCCGTGAGTTTGAAACAGTAAACAATGTGAACTGCTGAGAACTCATAGTTGATTAGACTCAGTGAAGGGAGCAATCCCTGAACTACGTTAGGAAGGTCATGGCACCCCGGGATGTACGGCCAAGTCCCCCGCCCTGCCGAGCGTCACTAAACAGTCCTGATGGGTAGGGACAGTGTGATGTTCATGACAAGCCTTCCTAACATTGTCGATGGCCACCCACAGGGAGCAATCCCTGCATTACCCGATTAAGTTCGGGTTCCACCAAAAGGGCCAACGTCGGGGCTCCTCTCACCCACTAAAGATGGGTGAGTTTCCGCCCCGGCAAAGGATTTATATGAACAACGAAGCAGTAGAAACAATGCGAATCCTCCTCGGGGGCCGCAACTGCCCCAAGAGCCTCGCCGAGTGCGCAGTGGCGTATCTCGCCCGCTGCCGCGAGCTCCCGACGGCGGAGGAGGTCGTGTCGGCCCTGCGCGTGAGCAACGGCATGGCTGAAAAGATTGTGGCGTCGGCACGCATGTCCTTCATGTTCCTGCTCGACACCATGCCTATCAAGGTCGGCAACCCCGGCCTCGTGGCCGCTTACCTCAGCGACCTGAAGAACGCCCGCACGGAACACGTCGTGGTGCTCACCGTGGCGTCGGACAACACCCTCATCAAGCGCCACGAGTGTGCGGCCGGCTCCGCATCCCGCGCATCGGTAGACCCGGGCGCGGTATACCAGCTCGCGATTGCCGACGGCGCACGCAGCGTAATAATCGCGCACAACCACCCGAGCGGTAGCGCCAGGTTCAGCGACGGCGACTACGAGTTCACCGAACAGCTCATCGAGTCCGGCCGCATCGTCGGAATCCGCCTCCTCGACAGCATCGTGATTAGCAACCGCGGGGTCGTGTCCATGCGTGCGGAGAAGCCCGAGATGTTCGTCCTGTAGGACAGTGTCATACATTTTTTATGTAAAAAACTTTTTGCGTAAAAAACATTTCAAACACCTTTCCGTACCGAAAAAATAAGTTATATTTAACGAGCCGGTAATCGGCATTTACAACAAACGATACAACCACCATCGACACTACACAATGGAGACCAAAAATGGAATTGACCACAGATGTGTTCAAGAATGAAGTACGTGCAGCCTACAACAGAGCAAGGGCGATAATCAGCACCCCCGAAGTCGAACTCGCCTACATCGCCCTCGCCAAGCGCGGGAACGTGAAGGCGCGTAACCTCCTCTTCGAGAAACAGCTCCCCGCCCTCATCGACATGGCCAGCAAGACCAAGTACAACATCTTCAAGGGCAACAGCGCCGAGCTCGTGTCCAGCGTCCTCGCCATCATGGACCGCGCAATCGAGCTCTTCGAGCCCGCACGCGGAAAGCGCTTCTGGACGTTCCTGTGCTTCCACGCAATGAGCGCCATGAACAAGGAGATGTACGGCGACAACCTCGTGAAGCTCCCGGAAAACTTCGAGAAGGACAAAAAGCGTGCGGAACTCGCATCCATCGAGTCCGGCTACGCCCCCATCCAGGACGGCGACGAGAAGACCTGCCTCTTCGACGTGATGAAGGGCGGGGACGACGCTGCCGACATCTACGAGGAATCCCTCCAGGGGGAATACCGCGACATCACCGGGAGACTCCTGGCGGTGCTCGACCGCGAGGAGGCCTACGTCGTCTCCAAGTGCTTCCTCGAATGCGAACCGGAAGCCGACGGCAATCCCGGCAACAAGCCCTGGAGCGTGAGCTCCCTTGCACGCCACATCGGAAGCAGCAAGGAAATCCTCGCACGCCGCCGCAAGAAGGCACTGGAAAAGCTCCACGCGGCCCTCGACTCGGACCGTGACTGGTGCATCGACCAGGCCCTGTAATGGGATGCTTTCCCTAATCCTATATCTCGGCGACGACCACGCCGAGCGCAAATAGTCCAATACAATTTTAATTTTTCAATTTTCCAGGCATATCATGATTACACTCAAGACACTCAAGAAATTCGTCACGCTCATCGACGCCATCAACACCCACGAAAAGAACGACAAGAAGACCTACCGGAAGGAGCTGTCTCCAGAGGTGACTACCCAGGTTACCGCAATCGAGCAGTGCCTCTACGGCCTTCTCGACCGCATCGCGTACGCTCATCTCGACCGCACCGGGAAACCCATCCACCTTAACGCAAAGACCGCCAAGGCGTTCCAGGATGTTGTCAAGGCTGTCCACGAGAACGAAGGCGAATACGGCAACTCCGACGAGCACTGGTTCAATATCCTCACGCGGTACCCGGAAGGAACCCTCGACGGTGTACTGAAGGTGGAACACGATGTCACTGAACGCATGGAGGAAGGCCACGCCGCGCCGGAAGTCGTCGACCGCGACCGCATCGAAACGCTCATCTCTCAACGCGAGCAGGAACGTGCAGGCGATGACAATCTTGCTGTCGAAGCGGCCAGAACACTGGCAGAGAACTGGGATGCGCTGACCACGAGATAGCCATCCATGATACACCACCATACCAAGGCACTCGATTTCGAGACATGCCGCGAGCTGGCTTCAAAGTGCAGAAGCACCATCGAAATGCGCCGCATTGACGAACTGGCATACCGTGCATCCATACGTTATGGCTGGATAACCGGATTCATTGCCGAATTCGGTTACGTAGGAAACCGCCCTTCATCCAATGACGGCATTACAGTAGACACCAAGTACACCTACGAAATTTGCAAGGACATAGCATCGAGATGCAAGACCCTGAGCGAGTTCAGGGAATCCTGCTCCCGGGGATTTGAAATTGCCGAACAGAACTGGTGGATTGACGACTTCGCTTTCGAGTACAAATATTTTGAAAATGCGAAGGCGCTGATTGACGGCCGCATAGACCGCAACACGAAATATACTTATGAAGCTTGCAGGGAAATTGCATCGACATGCACATCCCGCAATGAGCTCAAGCACAAGAACAAGAGCGCATACAACGCTATCCTCAAGAACGGGTGGATGGACGAGTTCGCCGAGACATTCCACTACCTTACACCGGAAGAAGCGATAGAAAGATACCTGTCCAAGTCGGCCAAGTACAACCCGGAATATATCCGCTCGGTCGCGCTCAAGTACAAGACCTACCACTTTTTCGCCACGAAGCATCCTTACCTGTGCTCCATAGCCAGGCAGACCGGCCAGATAAACGAGTTCACCTGGCTGAAACGCAACGAGGAATCCAAGGACGGCGTAATAGACCATGTATACGTCTACGAGTTCGATACCACGCATACCGCCTACATAGGCCGCACGATACGTCCCAAGCAGAGACACCAGGAACACCTGGAAAGCACCGACCGTGTAAAGAAGTATGCCGACAGCATAGGCGTAGCAGTACCGCAGCCCAAATATCTATACGAGGGCCTTACCGTGGACGCCGGACGCCAAATGGAATGCGACATGATTGAGAAGTACCGGAAGGACGGCTGGAATGTACTCAACAAGATGCCGGGAGGCTCAATAGGTGCCCTCGTAAAGAGCATTTCCAACAGAAGGCTGCTTCGGATGGCGAAGAAGTATACTAGCCTCCGTACGCTCATGAAGAAAGCGCCGAAGGTATACTATCACTTGATTATGCGCGAGATGCTCCCGCAGTGCACGTGGATTGTGGACGACATCAAGCATACTAACCCCCAGGTTCCTCCCGGCCACTGGAACGTGTACGAGAACTGCAAGGCCGAGGCGATGAAGTATACACGGCTGTCCGATTTCCGGGACAACAGCAGGGGAGCTCACAGTGCCGCCGTAAAGAACGGATGGCTGCATACGTTTGACTGGCTCGAACGAAAGGTTGACCCGGACTATGACACGTGCTACGCCGCCGCCAAGGAATGCAGGACCCGTACCGAATTCCACATCAAGCACTGCACTGAATATCGGGTATCCGAGAAGAACGGATGGCTGGACAAATGGGAATGGCTGTCACGGAAACAGAAGAAGCCGAGATATTGGGATGACTACGAGAAATGCCTGGAAGTAGCCAAGCAATGCAAGTCCAGGAAGGAATTCGGCCTGCGCAACCGCCTGGCGTACATGTCATCTCTTGAACATGGCTGGATTGACAACTGGGACTGGCTCGCCGTGCAGAACAGGTCAATCTGGAGCGACTACGAGACGTGCAAGGCCGAGGCAATGAAGTACGGTTCCCGTGATGAATTCAGCAAGGGATGCATCACGGCCTACCGCATCGCACAGAGACGAAAGTGGATTGACGAATGGACATGGCTAGGCGAGGGTCCGAAACCGGCAGGGTACTGGGACAACTACGACAACTGCCGTAACGAGGCGCTGAAATATTCTACACTTGACGAGTTCAAGAAAGGCAACAAGAGCGCATACAACGGGGCTCTCAGGAATGAATGGCTCGCGTCGTTCGATTGGCTCGACCGACGAGTGCCGGCAGGCTACTGGGATGACTTTGAGAGATGTAAGCAGGAATCGATGAAGTACACCGGGCGTTTCGAATTCCAGAAGAACGGCAGGGGCGCCTACTTCGCCGCACTGAATCATGGATGGCTCGATTCGTTTACATGGCTCGCACCGGTAAGACGGCCAGCGGGATACTGGGAAGTATTCGAGAACTGCAAGGCTGAAGCCGCCAAGTATGCTACCAGGGTTGAATTCAAGCGCGGGTGCATCGTCGCATACCGTACCGCATGCAGGAACGGATGGATTGACATTCTGTTCCTTGGAAAATAAGCAAAATCCCCGGCTATTGCCGGGGATTTTACTTTATGAAATCAGGATAACCTTATTTCTTGCGAGACCTGCGGTAGCAGGATTCGCAGATGGTACGGATTTCTGCGTCGGTGAACTCGCTGGAATCGCCGTACACGCTCTCGAACGCGGCACGGAGACCCTTGATGTTCACGGCAGCGACGTCGGCCAGGCCGTAGTTGTCGCCGTTGTCTGACCACCACTGTTCGGCGGCGGCCATGGCGTTGTCGGCCTCGTCGTTCCTGTGCTTCTGTTCGGCCCTCTTCTCTGCCTGGTCGGCGGCGATTTCCTCGTCGCTCATCGGAGTGCCGAACTCGGCCTTCTCGCCGTTCTCTTCCCAGAACTTGTCGGCGGCGTTCAGCTTCTTGTCGGCTTCCTCGCCCTTGGCCATGTCCTCGCTGCGTGCTGTTGCTACGTGGCGGTTGATGTCCTTGTCGGTGGAATTGAGCTTCTGCTCGGCGCTGAACTTGTAGTCGCGGTTGGAACCGAGGTCCTCGCGCTTCTTTTCGGAATCGGACATGCGCTTCTCGTCGGCCTTGCGGTCTTCCTGCTGCTTCTTGTATTCGATTTCCTCGCGGGAACGTGCAAGGGACTCTTCCTCGTCCTTCCTGGCCTTCTCACGGGCTTCCTTGTCCTCTTCCTTGTACTTTTTCTTGGCGGCATTGTAGTCGGACTTGTACTTGGCCTTGGAGCCTTCGGAACCGCCGAGGCCATCGGCCTTGCGTGCGCGCTTGATTGCAGGTTCGAGACGGTAGTCGACCCAGGCGTCAATCTTGCCCGGTTGCGTCTCGGCTGCCTTGATGACGGTGTCAGCGGCTGCCGGGAAACCTTCCTCGGCCTTGCGGATTGCTGCGGCGCGGTCGGCGTCGGCCTTCACCACTTCAGGAGAACGCTTGGCGTTGGCGATGCCTTCTCCCGGCTTGCGGTTCGATGCGGAGAATGGCTCCTGGGTACGGCCGAGGTTACCGGTACTGCGTTCGAACGGGTTGCCGTTGCTCTCCATCTTTGCGGCGCCTGCCGTGTAAAGCTCGATTGCGCGGTGGAAGTCGGCCTTCTTGGAAGCCGGTGCCCTGCTCTCGAGCAGTTTGAGATAAGTTACGAATTTTTGGTTCATCGGAGACTCCAAAGTTTTAATCATGATTGCAGGTAGTTTATATCACCAAGCAAAAATCATGGACTTCCCGTAGATAAACTACGGGAAAATACGGGGTTTACCATGGCAAACATTAGACTGATGACACCTGAAGAGATGCAGGCTTCCCGGAACCCGGCAGCTAAGGAATCCACCGAAACACTGAAGACCGTTGACTAAAATCTAACAAAATCTACAAGTAGTAGATAATTGCTGATTTTCTATGGTTTGCTTGAACAAACCGTCGCAACGGCATTTTTCCAGGCACTTTTTCACCTTCCACCTGGGGAGGAGTCCTTTCGGAATGAAGTACCTGTATTCGCTATCCCCCGCTCTTTCGAGCAGGTTCCCTCTTAACACGGTCGAGGTAAGGCGAAATTTAATGTTTTTTGAACTGTGGGTATCGGCATTCTCAGAATGCCCGCATTCAACACAGCAAAATTCTTCTTGTGTTTGCCTATTACGGTCGTCGATACAGCCGCAATGACTGCACATCTTGGATGTGTATTCGGCTTGCACAAGCGATACGAGCAACCCGTACCTGGGTGCAATATGGATGAACTCGTCCTTCAACGAAGATAGTCCAGTCCTTAGATGCAACCTTCCTAGATTAAATCCTTTGGCATCGTCAGCATGTAGTCTGCTTCCTTGGAAGCCATCAAGATTCTCCATTGCTATATGCTTTATGCCCTTGGTTGCAAACGATTGGCATAACAGCACAATGGCTCGCTTGTTGGACTCGTTCAGCTTCAGTGTAATGGCTTCTATGCGAGCCTTGTCCTTCCTAGAAATCTTGAACGCATCATGTTCTTCGTCCTTGGCAAACCGGGTATTATAATTCTTCTGCTTCTGGTCTATCTTGAGCAATTCGGTTTCGAGGTCAGCTATCAAGGCATCGTCATTCGGAATAAACTCCCCGGTACTCAAGGCGAACATATTGTGCTTGGAGTTCACATCTATGCCGATGGTATTTTCTTCTGTTATTTCATCAGTATTCTTGTATCGGTAGCCGTCACGAGCGAGGACTACGTGAATGTCATTTCCACGAATTACCATCGTATAGGAGGTATCGGTTCCGTTGCAGTATCGGTTCAACGAACGGTGATATGCCTTGTTGTACTTGAATGGCATACAGAGTGTGTTCTTGCTATCGCCCCGGTAGCCGTGGTCATACCAGTCCCATGAAATCTCGATAAAGTAGTCGAACTTACCATGCTCATTTCTTCTAGCGTCCACGATAGGACGCTTGATTCGGCTGCGACCGCTGAATGTAAGTGATTCAAAGGTAATCTTTCCGCGCTTCTCGTAT
>Ga0265298_10004678_pt1 | contig 17386 bp, 14 predicted proteins | sample AusTroGonzalo_MG_3_FD_193486 | JGI IMG/M metagenome (GOLD analysis project Ga0265298, IMG submission 193486) | Bovine rumen microbial communities from tropical cattle in Woodstock, Queensland, Australia - Gonzalo_01 | ecosystem: Host-associated > Mammals > Digestive system > Stomach > Rumen ... | reverse complement strand
TCCCAGCATTTCACAACAAATAATGCGGGTGAGAGCAATTGCTTCTTCCTTCCCATAGAGTGGTAGCAATGTTTTACGTATGTCTGCAATGACATTTGACATATTCTTGCCAAAAGTACGAAAAAATAAGAAACAATGATGGCGAATGATGAAAAATATATGAAACGATGCATCCAGCTTGCCAAAAATGGACAGCTGGGAGCTCCTCCTAATCCTATGGTGGGTGCTGTTATTGTATATAATGGAAGTATTATTGGGGAGGGATACCATGCCAAATGCGGAGAAGCTCATGCAGAAGTCAATGCCATTACCAGTGTGAAAGACCAGAAACTATTGAGAAACAGCACCATCTATGTAAGTCTGGAGCCTTGCTCGCATTATGGGAAAACGCCTCCTTGTGCGAACCTGATTGTTGAAAAAGGTATACCCAAGGTTGTGATAGGTTGTATAGATCCATTCAGTAAAGTGGCTGGTAGAGGCGTTGAGGTGTTGCGTAAAGCTGGCTGTGAGGTGAAGGTAGGTGTGATGGAAAAAGAATGTATGGAACTTAACAAGCCTTTTTTTACCGTACAGTTGAAACATCGTCCCTTCATCACTTTAAAGTGGGCTCAGTCGGCTGATGGATATATGGACGTTATAAGAGAGAATGGTAAGCCAATTGTTCTATCATCATCTTATACACAGATGATATCTCACAAACGTAGGGCAGAGCACCAAGCAATTATGGTAGGGACTCATACGGCTTTGCTAGACAATCCTTCGCTGAGTGTTAGGTCATGGTGTGGCTCTCAGCCTTTGCGTGTCGTGATAGATCGAGAATTGAAGTTGCCACGACATTTGCATTTGTTTGATGGGACACAACCTACATTGGTAGTGACAGAGAAAAATGAGAAGGTGATTGGTTGTTCGACTTTACAGGTTGATTTTAGTCGTAGTATCTTACCACCGATAATGGAGGAACTATTAAGAAGAAACATCCAATCGTTGTTGGTGGAGGGGGGGGCTGCTTTGTTGCAGTCGTTCTTGGATGAAGATGTGTGGGATGAGGCTTATGTGGAACATTGTCCGCAGATGTTAGGACATGGAATTTTGTCACCACATCTTACTAAACCTATAAAATCATCCAAAAAAAAGCTAATTATGGGCCGAAACTACCATATATTTGATAATTTTGTATAAAACTTCGTCATAAATCTGCACATAAGAAAATTGTTTTTTAATTTTGCAGGTTGTAAATAAGAAAAGAAGACTTTAATGAGAACAAAACTATTAATTGCCATAGCCTGTTTGTTGGGTTTATGTGTCGGATTTGGTGCTTGTGTGAAAGGTAATGAGGACGCTGAGATGAATATAAGCACATATGTAACGGCTTTTGGCATTGATACGATATATGGAAAGTATTATAAGTTCACTATTGATCAAGTGAACCATATGATATTTAATGCAGACTCTCTGCCACTTGGCTCCGATACATTATTGGACAGAATAGTAATAGATACATTCTCTTCTTCAGGATATATCACCTCTGGCTTGCTTGACTCTTTGGTAACTGTAGGTGATTCTGTTAATCTTTTGCCTGCAATCAATAAGCCAGGCATAACATTTAAAATTATATCCAATGATGGTAACAGAATACAAGAATATAACTTGCAGGTGAACGTTCATAAAGTTGACCCTGATCTCGCAACATGGAAGAATATCGAAGGACTACCTGCTGAGTTCGTCGCCGCTAAAAGTACCGACCAGAAAGTACTTATAAGGGATAATAAACTAATGGTGTTCTTACGTGGTGACTTACTGTTAAAATCTGATATCAGTAGTGAGGCTGCCTATTCATGGAAAACATATACCGTGACAGGCTTGCCCGCTGATGCCATGTTACATTCTACGCTTTGTTATAACGACACGCTGTATATGATTTCCAAATCGGGCGATTTGTATAATAGTTTAGAAGGTGAGGTGTGGATTAAGAATGAGACGTTGAGTGGCGGGGTGAGGACTTTGTTAGCATCTTTTGCCGATAAACTGACAGCCATAAAAACAGAGGCAGGTCAACTGCGCTATTGTCTTACTCATGCATCTACAGAGGCTTGGACAAGCGGTGTGCTGGTGCATGAAGGTTTCCCTATTGATAGGGTAAGTTCTGATGTCTATGTTTCTGGTACTGGCGTGGAAAGAGCTATTTTGGTGGGAACGCCTATGTCTGAGGAATATAAAACTACTCCCTGGATGACAATTGATGGCGATGATTGGGGTGCCATGTCAACCGAAACCAGTTATTATTGTCCGATGATGGACAATCCTAGCGTGATGTTCTACAATAAGTTCTTCTATATTGTAGGTGACGAGTTAGAAGAGATGTATGAGTCAATGGGTGGCTTGGTTTGGGCTTTGTCTGTAGGTAAGTTCCAATTACCAGAAGCAGTGGAGGGCCATCAACAATATGCCCTGACCGTAGACGATGCCAACTATATATGGATTCTTGTCATTGGAAATGGCAGTGAACACACACAATTATGGCGTGGTCGCCTTAATGAATTAAACAAATAAAGAATACTGGTGTATGGGAAACGAGATACAGTTAGACATGAATAGCATACCATCCCATGTAGCGATTATCATGGATGGTAATGGAAGATGGGCCAAGCAGCGGGGTCTGGAGCGCACGTTTGGTCATCAAGCGGGGGCAGAAACTGTGCACCTGATAGCAGAGGAAGCTGCTAGGCTGGGCATAAAATACCTTACATTATACACCTTCTCAACAGAAAACTGGAATCGTCCGCCACAGGAGGTAACTGCCTTGATGGAATTGCTATTTAAGCATATTGAGGAGGAAACCTTCATGAAAAACAATATTAGCTTCAAGGTGATAGGTGATATTGATAAGCTGCCTGAGTATGTGCGGGGGAGATTGAAAGAGTGTATTAAGCATACTTCCTTAAATACTGGCATGTCGTTGGTCCTCGCGCTGAGCTATTCCACAAAATGGGAATTAACAGAAGCTACTCGTCAGATTGCAGCAGAAGTGAAAGAAGGAAAGTTGAAGTTGTCCGATATTGACAATAATACGATACAACAACATCTGGCTACCAAGAATATGCCAGATGTGGACTTGTTGATTCGTACAGGTGCAGAACAGCGTTTAAGTAACTTTTTGTTATGGCAGTGTGCTTATGCTGAACTTTATTTTTGTGACACTTATTGGCCCGACTTCAAAGAAAATGAATTGAGAAAGGCAATTGCTGATTACCAGAACCGAGAAAGACGTTACGGAAAGACAAGCGAACAATTACAATCAAATGAAGAGAGTTGATAGTTTTAAGTTGTATAGAATGAAAAAACATAATCGTTTTTACTACATATGGCTATTGGTAATTACGCTAGTGATGGCAAATTTCCAATGGATACATGCTCAGGATGAGGTGGCGGTGGATGCGTTGAATGACGGAACACCTGTTATTCTATATTCTGGCGAGGCTAAGAAATATGTTATTGCTGAGATCGCTGTAGAGGGGGCTGAAAATTATGAAGACAATATAATTATTAATATTTCTGGTTTGCAAGTTGGTGAAACAATAGAAGTCCCTGGTGAAGATATTACAAATGCAGCTAAACGATATTGGAAACACGGGTTGTTTTCCGATGTAAGCATTCAGGCTGATAAGATAATAGGTGACCGTATCTGGTTGAGGATCAAAGTAAGCATGCGGCCGCGTGTGAGTGAGGTAAACTATCATGGTTTAAAGAAATCTGAGCAAGAAGACTTGCAGGCACGCATTGGTATGATTAAAGGTAGCCAGATTACGCCAAATACGGTGAGTCGTGCAGAAACACTTATCAAACGTTACTTGGACGGAAAAGGCTTCAAAAACGCAGAAGTGAAACTGGTGCAACGTGATGATCCAAGCAGAAACAATGAGATCATTGTGGATATAAATGTTGATAAGAAAGAAAAGGTTAAGGTACATAAAATCACCATTGACGGTAATCAGGCACTCAAAGCCAGCAAGATTAAACGTGTGATGAAGAAAACCAACGAGAAGAATAAGTTGGTAAATATCTTCCGTTCAAAGAAGTTTGTGCCAGAAAAATACGAGGAGGACAAGCAGCTCATTATAGATAAGTATAATGAACTGGGTTATCGTGATGCTGTCATCTTGGTTGATAGTGTCTCCAATTATGACGATAAGACCTTGGATGTGTACATTAAGGTGGAAGAAGGTGAGAAATACTATATCCGCAATATCACCTGGGTAGGTAACACAGTATATCCTTCCGATGTTTTGGCTAGTCTACTTCAGATGAAGTCTGGTGATGTTTATAACCAGAAAAAGTTGGAAGAGCGTACGGTAACAGATGACGAATCCGTTGGTAACCTTTATTATAATAACGGTTATCTGTTTTATAGCTTGGATCCTGTAGAAGTAAACATCGTAGGTGATTCTATCGACCTGGAAATGCGTATTTATGAAGGCCAGCAGGCAACCGTCAATAAAGTTACTATAAGTGGTAACGACCGTCTTTATGAAGAAGTAGTACGCCGAGAGTTATATGTGAAACCAGGCAAGCTGTTCAGTAAGGATGATATCATGACATCCATGCGTGAAATTCAGCAGATGGGACACTTTGACCCAGAGCAGTTGCAGCCAGATATCCAGCCTCATCCTGAGGATGGAACCGTTGATATTGGTTTCCCTTTGGTGTCAAAACCAAATGACCAGGTGGAACTATCTGCTGGTTGGGGACAGACAGGTATTATCGGTAAACTGAGTCTGAAATTCACTAACTTCTCTATGAAGAACCTGTTGCATCCGAGCCGTAAACATCGTGGTTTATTGCCTCAGGGACAGGGACAGACTTTGACATTGAGTGGTCAGACCAATGGTAGCTACTATCAGAGTTATAGTATTTCATTCTTGGATCCATGGTTTGGTGGTAAGCGCCCGAATGCCTTCCAGGTTTCTGCTTATTACTATGTACAAACAGATATCAGTAGCCGTTATTACAATACGGCTATGATGAATATGTATAACTATGGTTATGGCATGGGTAGCATGTATGGCGGTTATGGCGGTTATGGTGGTTACGGCTATGGTGGCTATGGCTATTCTAACTACGAGAACTACTATGATCCTGATAAGTATATGAAGATGGTAGGTGCTTCTGTGATGTTTGGTAAAAGGTTGAATTGGCCTGACAATTATTTCCAAATTTCTGCAGAATTGTCGTTTAATCGCTATATGCTGAGTCAGTGGATGTATTTCCCTGTAACAGATGGTAGCTCGAACGAAGTGGCTTTGAACTTCACACTAGCACGTAGGTCAACCGACAATCCAATTTATACTCGTCAAGGTTCTGAGTTCAGCTTCTCTGTGCAACTAACGCCTCCTTGGAGTGCTTTTGAAGGCAAGGACTATAGCAAGTATGACCAAACCAATCAGGACGATTACAACAAGATGTATCGTTGGATTGAATACCATAAGTGGAAGTTTAAGTCAAAAGTATTCATCCCATTGGCCGATCCTTATACGGTTAAACGTACACCTGTGTTGATGATTCGCGCTGAGTTCGGTCTGTTGGGACACTATAATAAATATAAAAAGTCTCCATTCCAAACTTTTGATGTGGGTGGTGACGGTATGACAGGTTATACTACCTATGCGACTGAAAGTGTGGCACTTCGTGGATATGAGAATAGTTCTCTTACCATGTCGAGAAGCCAAGCTGGATACGCTTACACACGCTTTGGATTAGAATTAAGATATCCTTTAATGCTTGAGACAAGCAGTACTATCTATGCTTTAGCGTTTTTAGAAGGAGGAAACGCATGGCATGACGTTTCTAGTTTTAACCCATTTGATATGAAACGATCTGCTGGTTTAGGTGTGCGTATTTATCTGCCGATGATTGGTATGATGGGTATCGACTGGGGTTATGGATTTGATAAGGTTAATGGCTCTGATGCGTATGGTGGTAGTAACTTCCACTTCGTTTTGGGTCAGGAATTTTAAATGATTGTATCACTTAAAAAGAAACGGGATTATGAAGAAGTTTGTGTTATTGATGTTAGCTTTGTGTGCTATGAGCCTGGGTGCCAGTGCACAGCGTTTTGCATTGATTGACATGGAGTACATTCTGCAGAATGTTCCTGCATACGAGAGTGCAAACAATGAAATAGAACAGTTGTCAAAACAATGGCAGACAGAAGTGCAGAAAGTCTCTGATGAGGCTAAGTCTTTATATGAAAGCTATCAGTCGGCTAAGAACCTGACAGAGGCACAGCGTACACAACAAGAAAATGCCATTGTCGAAAAGGAGAAGTCGGCTGCTGAGTTACGCCGTAAGTATTTTGGTCAAGAAGGTGAGTTGGCAAAAAAGCAGCAAGAGCTGATGCAGCCTATCATGGATGATATCTACGAGGTAGTAAAAGCCATAGCTCAGAATAAAGGTTATAGTATGGTAATCGACCGAGCTTCAGCCTCAAGTATTATCTTTGCTTCACCAAATATAGACATTAGTGATGATGTATTGGCAGAATTAGGTGAATAATTCAAAAATATTTCCTACATTTGCAGCCGATATTGTAATGATAATAAATATAAACAATAAAAACAGGATTTAAAATGTTAAAGAAAATTGTATTGGCCGTTGCTTTGATTGCCCTTCCAACGCTGGGTGCAATGGCACAGCAGAAATTTGCTCACTTGACTGCACAGGCTGTTATCGTCGAGATGGCTGAATATAAAAAAGCTGTTTCTGACCTTGAGGCAATGCAGAAGAACTTTCAGGATGAGTTACAGCGCACACAGGAAGAGTTTAATAAGAAGTATCAGGAGTATGTGGCACAGGCAGACTCTCTGCCTCGCAATATAGCAGAACGCCGTCAGAAGGAACTTCAGGACATGGCTCAGCGTCAGGAACAATTCCAGCAGGAGGCTAGCCAGTCTCTGCAACAGGCTCAGCAAGAAGCTATGAACCCCATTATTGAAAAGGTTCAGAAAGCTGTAGAGGAGATAGGTAAAGCTGAAGGTTATATTTATATCTTTGACCTCTCAAGTACCAGTATTCCTTTCGTGGGCGCTCAGAGTGTGGATATCACTGATAAGGTAAAGGCTAAGGTGGGCGTAAAGTAAAGTTATGAACCATCGGTTGTCAAGCATACCTGGCCCTATCGGGGTGTTTGATTCAGGTTATGGAGGCCTCACGATCTTAAGTAAGATCCGTGAGGCTTTGCCTGCTTATGACTATATATATTTGGGTGACAATGCTCGTAATCCTTATGGCACTCGTTCTTTTCAGATAGTGTATGAGTTCACCTTGCAGGCAGTGACCAAACTCTTCGAGTTGGGTTGTCATTTGGTGATATTGGGTTGTAATACAGCTTCTGCCAAAGCATTGCGTAGCATTCAGATGAATGACTTGCATCTGTTGGACGCTAACCGTAGAGTATTAGGCGTAATACGCCCTACCGTAGAGTGTATAGGTGATTTAACTACCACACGCCACATCGGCTTGTTGGCTACCCCGGGTACCGTGAAGAGTGAGTCATATCCGCTTGAAATCAAGAAACTATTTCCAGATGTTCTGGTTAGTAGTCAGGCTTGTCCAATGTGGGTGCCTTTGGTTGAGAACAATGAAGCCAATGATGAGGGGGCAGACTATTTCGTTCAGAAATACTTGAATGAGTTATTGTCACAAGATGACCAAATTGATACTATCATTTTGGGTTGCACCCACTATCCATTGCTGTTGAACAAAATCAAGCAATATACACCTAAGCATATTAATATTGTTACCCAAGGAGAGCTGGTGGCAGAGAGCCTGAAAGACTATCTGCATCGTCATCCTGAGATGGATGCTAAATGCACCCGTGGCAATACTTGCACATACTATACAACTGAATCTGAAGAAAAATTTACGGAATCGGCTTCCATTTTCTTGAATGAGTCGGTGAACGTAAAGCATATTGAGTTATGAAAAGAATCGTTATCAAGGTGGGTAGCAATGTGCTGACTCGTAAGGATGGCACGCTGGATGTCACTCGGATGTCGGCATTGGTTGACCAAATTGCCCAACTTCGGCATGAAGGCATAGAGGTAATATTGGTGTCTTCTGGTGCTGTGGCTTCTGGACGAAGCGAGTTGAAGCTGTCCGAACACCGCCTTGACACCACTTCACAGCGTCAACTTTTTTCTGCTGTGGGACAAGCAAAACTCATTAACCGTTATTATGAGTTGTTCCGAGATCATGGTATGGCAGTAGGTCAAGTACTCACCATGAAAGAGAACTTCGGTACGCGTAGGCATTATCTTAATCAAAAGAATTGCATGACGGTAATGCTTGAGCATGGGGTCATCCCTATAGTGAATGAAAACGATACCATCAGTGTGACGGAACTGATGTTTACCGACAATGATGAGTTGAGCGGTCTTATCGCCTCTATGATGGATGCTGATGCACTTATCATCCTCAGCAATATTGATGGCATCTATAATGGTTCTCCTACTGAACCTGAATCGCAGGTTATTCGTGAGATAGGGCAGAAGATGGACTTGACGGATTATATTCAAGCAAGTAAGTCGAGTTTCGGACGTGGTGGCATGCTGACTAAGACCAACATTGCACGCAAAGTGGCAGACGAAGGAATAGAGGTAATCATTGCTAACGGCAAGCGCGATGACATCCTGCTGCATTTGTTGCTTGAGAAAGATGCGGTTTGTACACGATTTATCCCCAAGTCAAAGCCTATTAGTGGCGTTAAGAAGTGGATAGCCCATAGTGAGGGATTTGCCAAAGGCGACATCACCATCAATGCAAAGGCACTTGAAGCTTTGCGTGGTGATAAGGCTGTCAGTGTCCTACCCATTGGCATCATAGAAGTAACTGGTGATTTCGAAAAAGATGATATCATCCGAATTATGGATAGTGAAGGCAACCAGATAGGAGTGGGCAAAGCTAATTGTACATCTGCTCAAGCCAAGGCTGCTATGGGTAAACATGCTGGTCGCCCAGTAGTACATTACGATTATTTATATATGGAGTAAAATGCTATGGATATAATGATACAACTAAAGCAAGTGCGTGAGGCATCAAGGTCTTTGTTGCGCCTCAGTGATGAAACCATTGCCCAAGTGCTTTGTGCTGTTGCTGAAGAGATTATCGCTAAGGCTGATGTGATTTTGAAAGCCAACGAGCAAGACTTGTCTCGTATGGATGTTGCTAATCCGAAATACGACCGTCTGAAACTGACGTTTGAGAGGTTAGAGGGCATCGCTGCCGACATGCGTAATGTGTCGAAGCTCCCTTCTCCAGTGGGAAAAGTCCTGAGAGAGACAGTCCGTCCCAATGGTCTAAAGATAAAACAGATAAGTGTGCCTTTTGGCGTTATCGGCATTATTTATGAAGCCCGTCCCAATGTCAGCTTCGATGTTTTCTCGCTCTGTTTGCGTAGTCACAATGCCTGCGTGTTGAAAGGTGGTAGCGATGCACAAGATACAAATGAGGCTTCTGTTGGCATCATTCATGGCGTTCTTAAACATTTTGGTATCGATACTCATGTGGTGGAACTGATGCCTGCCGATCGTGAAGCTACCTCCAAGTTGCTACATGCTCGTGGTTTGGTTGATTTGATAATTCCTCGTGGGAGTAGTAGCTTGATTCGCTTTGTGCGAGACAATGCTACGGTACCAGTGATTGAGACAGGTGCTGGTATTTGTCATACTTATTTTGATGCATCCGGAGATATAGCGAAGGGTACACCTATTATATATAATGCCAAGACACGCAGGGTGTCTGTATGCAACGCACTGGATTGCGTATTGCTGCATCGCAGTCGATTGGCTGACTTACCTGCATTATGCGCCCCTTTGTCAGACAAAAATGTGGTCATCTATGCCGACCCCGAAGCTTTTGCCGCTCTTCAAGGACATTATCCAACTGAGTTGCTACAACCAGCAACAGATGATAGTTTCGGTACTGAATTTCTGGACTACAAGATGGCTATTAAGATGTTAGGTTCTCTGAACGAGGCAATAACTTGGATCAATAAGGTGGCATCAGGACATAGTGAATGTATTGTCACCGAAGATAAGTCTGCTGCTGAAAAGTTCTGTAGCGAGGTGGATGCTGCTTGTGTCTATTGGAATGCACCTACTTCTTTCAGCGATGGCGCACAATTTGGCTTGGGAGCAGAGATTGGCATCAGTACGCAGAAGTTGCATGCTCGTGGTCCTATGGCTCTGGAAGCCATTACTACTTATAAATGGATGATAGAAGGAGAAGGACAGATTAGAAAATAATAGAACGATGAGATATTTTAGTAGAGTACAAGATTTGGGCGACTTGCGTCAAGCTCTGCAGGAAGCCAAAGAGATAAAGAACGATAGGTTCAAGTATGTTGAGTTAGGCAAGAACAAAACCTTGCTGATGGTGTTCTTCAATTCCAGTTTGCGTACCCGTTTGAGTACGCAGAAAGCAGCGATGAACTTGGGTATGAATGTCATCGTTTTGGATGTCAACCAAGGCGCTTGGAAGCTGGAAACTGAGCGTGGTGTGGTGATGGATGGCGATAAGAGCGAACATTTGTTGGAGGCTATCCCTGTTATGGGTTGCTATTGCGACATGATTGGTGTCCGTTCGTTTGCAGGTCTGAAAGATCGTGATTACGACTATGCAGAAACCGTTTTCAATCAGTTTGTAAAGTATAGCGGTCGCCCCGTTTTCGCTATGGAGACGGCAACCGTGCATCCTTTGCAGGCTTTTGCCGACTTGATTACCATCGAGGAATATAAGGAGGTGAAACGTCCTAAGGTGGTGCTTACATGGGCACCTCATCCAAAGGCTTTGCCGCAGGCTGTGCCCAATTCATTTGCCGAGTGGATGAATGCCGCTGATGTGGATTTTGTGATTACGCATCCCAAGGGTTACGAACTGGACCCTGCTTTCGTGGGTAATGCGGTGGTGGAATACGACCAGAAGAAGGCGCTGGCTGGTGCAGATTTTGTCTATGCCAAGAACTGGAGTTGTCCAGGTGTGACTAACCCTGCTGACTATGGACAAGTGTTAAGCAAAGACATGAGCTGGACCATCGACACCGAGCACATGAGTTGGACAAACAACGCCCATTTCATGCACTGTCTGCCTGTTCGCCGTAATATGATTGTTACAGATGATGTCATTGAGAGCCCCCGCTCGATAGTGATACCAGAAGCTGCTAATCGCGAGATTTCTGCTACGGTTGTAATTAAACGCATACTGGAAAGTATCTAAGTAGATGAAAAGATTAGTCCTCATCATATTGGTATTGATAGCCACTCAGTTTTCTTTTGCACAGAAGTTGGAGTGGCGACTGGGAGCTTATGGCTTTTTCGACAATGGCGAGGGTGACGATACTTATCGCACTACCTTGACATACGGCGGTTTGCGTGTCACGCCTGAATTGGGCATCAGTTGGGACGAGGGCAAACATAGCATAATGGGTGGCTATAGTGGTCATTTGGAGTTTGGCAAGAAGCATGGCTTTACGGATGGTACGCCTGTGGTGTATTATCGTTATCAGACTCAACCGCTTACTTTCACCTTTGGTAGCTTCCAGCGTGACAAGTTGTTGGGCGACTATCCATCGTTTATGTTTGCCGACTCTATTCTCTATTATCGTCCTACCATGCAGGGTCTTGCCATCCAACATCAGTATAGGAGAGGGTATATCGAAGCTTTCTTAGACTGGACTGGCTTCCGTACCAAAAAAGACCGTGAGCAGTTCATGGTTGGTTTGAGTTTCAAACATACCATAGGTAAAATGGATGATGAACTATTCAGTAAGTTCAGTAAGCGCTTTTATGTGGGCATAGAAGGCTATTACTATCATTATGCCCTTACTTGGAATGCTGACGAGAAGCAGCATATTCATGATAACTTGGTGGCACATCCGTTTGTAGGATATCAGTTAGAGAGTCGTGTTACTGATGCTGGCATTGATGTCAGGGCAGGAGTGTTGGCAAGTTTCGATCGTGAAAGAGGTATGGAAGGAGCTAAGCGTACTCCTGTAGGCTTCTTAGGCGAGGTCAATGCTCATTACAAACGCTTTTTTTTAGAAGATATCTTCTATGCTGGTGGGCATCAGCAGCCCTTTGGCAAGCAGTATTTTGGCGCTTATTATTGGGCAGACACCTATTATCATGCTCCTGCATACAACCGTACTGATATCAAATATCAGTTCATTGTCAATAAATATGTATCTGCCTACGCTGGTGCTATCTTCAATATCACCAAAGCCGGTCTGAATTGGCATCAGGTACTTACTCTAAAAGTGAATTTAGGTAGTATTTGAAGTTTTTTCTAACATCTGCTCGTCATTTTTCAAAAGATGATAGGATAGGAATACAAAAAACGCCACACTATCTCGTGAGGACAGTGTGGCGCAAAGGTTTCTGATGAGGCTACAAGTCAAGCTGCATCTACCTCAATGAGTTGGTACTTTGTTCCTCGGTTGGTGTGCTCAGAGGGGAACCCCATGCATTTCAGCGTTTTGCCAATCTTAATCTTCATGGATGTGGTGCTCTCCATAGTGGGATAGACAGACTTGAGCTTCTGCACCACATGATCCAATGCATACCATTTGGATGGCTCGTTCTCAGCTGGCACCTTGTAACAACTGGTAATCATCTCGTCCAGGTCGTAAGATTTCTGATAGGGCGAATTGGCTTGTTGCATACGTTCTACCTCTGCATTCGTGAACCAGTAGGGTACCTGCTTCTCTTTGATTTCATAAACCACTTGCGCATAAAGCTGCTCGTAGTCGATGGGTTGGGAGTTGTCGATAAACTTACCCTTAGGTACTTGCAAACAGATGTAGCGCCTGCTTCCTGTAGGGTCGGAAAGCGGATGTTCGTCATTGGTGGTGGCTATGAAGGATGCATACCTTCTTCTGTCTTCCTGGCTCTTGCCGAAGATAGGACGACCATTCACTTTCTGCTTAGATAATGTCTGCTTCAGCTTGCCTTGCTGGCTTCCCTTCATATTGGCGAATTCATCGATATTTACCAGAAGGTTGTTAGTCAGCGCCATATCAGAATCAAACTTGTTGGCAAAATAGATATGGTCCATGTAATAGCATCGCAATGATGGAGGTAGCAGTCGCATGGCAAAAGTTGTCTTGCCACATCCTTGTACCCCTATCAGCACAGGCGCACACTCATTGCCGTGCTCGGCATCCAAACCCATCCAGTGGGCCACCATAGAACGAAGCCAAATGCTGCACCACGACAGTTGTTCTGAGGTGAGTCCTGGGATGCGATTAAACAAATCTGCCACATGGTTATTGCCGTCCCAAGCGGGAAGATGAAGCAGATAATCCATAATAGGGTCATAGACAGGAGTGTCATCTGAGTAGATGTATTCCTCAATGTCTGTCCTGGGGGAGCCATCGACGATATCCTCCTTCTTGGCTTTCCTCACGATGGAGTTTAATGCTTCTGTGGTCAATACCTTCCACTTTGCAGCTTTGTCGTCCTCAGTGACCATTTTGAACTCCGCCTTGCCACTGAGCGCATTGCGGCGAAACTCGTAATACTCTTGCAGATAGCATTCTATAAGATACACTGCGTTCTGCATGTTCTTTTGTACTTTCATGTAAAAAAGATTTAAGATTAATAATAAAATTGTTTGTGCTTTTCAGAAGAAAAATAATCAGAGATATCCCAAAAAATAATTCAAAACCAGACTAAAAACCTCTCTTGTGCTAAGCAAATACAAAGATAGTAAAATAAACGACAATCTCCAAATAATACCCCCTAAAAAGCGGGCTTTTTGCAAATAGCTCTGCTTTTCTTGTTTTCTATGAATTTGTAATTTACTGTCACTTGTCACTTTTATTATGTAACGCCTTGTATTATAGTTTGTTTGATAGGTGACAGATAATTAGAATCTGTCACTCATCTGTCACCACTTGTCACTACTATATAAAATGTAAATGATGCCTTGCGACTTTTGGCTGGTTAAGAGTGACAGAAAGTGACAGGTTAGTGACAGGTTGAGAAAACCTGTCACTGGTTTAAACAACAAGCATTCAGTATTTTAACAATAAATCGTGACAAGTGACAGCTGTTTTGCAAATTCACTTTGTTTTGTTGCAGCGTTAGGGAAATATTGTTTTCTAACGGTGGAGCAAATAATCTCTAACTAGGGGAAAAACTATACTTTGCCCCCCAATTAAAAGTGTGCTATTTTCCCGAAGATGATCAGGAGGAACCTGACGCCTTGCTTAGAGGAAGTAAAAGGGCGGCTTACTACTAGTAAACCCTCCGTTTACTCCGACTAAACCTATTGTTTACTTCGGGTAAACCTACTGTTTACTCCGACTAAACCCACAGCTTAGTACTGGTAAGCGTTCAAATTCTCTAGAGAATTTTTCGGCTTGGAATAACCTAACTCTGACTTTGGTTATTCCAAACTCCCTGCTTGCTTCCCCCTAAAGAGGATGTGGCTTTTAGCCTACCAAGTCATCAACAGCTAATTCACACTGTTTAATGCGTAAAAGAATGCAAACGGCCAGCACCAGGAAACACTGCCACAACTCCTTGTGCTCGAGGTAGGCTTAGTTGTGTGAATAGTAATTAGACTGTAACACGCTATGTGCGTGAGTATGAGAACTCTGTCATAAATCATATCTGTAAATATGACCGGAACTTCATACCGTATTAAAGAAACAAAAATATTAATTGATAAAAAATGATGTATAAACAACTTTTTGTATATTTGCAGCACTCCGAAAAAACTGGTATACTTTTGAATTATTATCTGGTATACTTTTGCTTTATTATTTACACCCTTAAGATAATAATAGGACAATTAAAATAATGATTATTATGAACAAGAAGACTATTTATAGCCTAATACTCGCCGTCATCCTGATTTGTGGATGTAGGCAAGAGGCGCCGATAACGTTTCAGGCAGGGACCTACGAAGTGACAGCTCAGGGACATAACGGCGACATCCGCCTGAGTGTGACTTTCAGCGACTCGTGCATCATGGATATTAAGGTGCTGGAGCAGCGTGAGACGCCCCATATTGGCGATGTAGTGTTCGATGAGCTTATTCCCCAGATAGTTAAGGCTAACGGTACAGGTGTGGACGCTATGACAGGTGCCACGATAACGAGCCGGGGACTGATGACGGGCGTGATGAAAGCAGCCAACCAAGCCAAGGTGTCGGACGGTGAACGGTTCAAGAATGCCTGTCTGCCCAAGGAGGAGGTGAAGCCCTTGGAAGGCACGTGGGACGTGGTGATTATCGGTGCTGGCGGTGCTGGACTTACGGCGGCTGCCGAGGCGGCGCAATTGGGTAACACGGTGCTCGTGATAGAGAAGAATGCTGAGATGGGTGGCAACACACTCCTCTCTGGCGGCATTTATCAGAGTGCGGTGCCCTATTTGGTATGGGATCCTGCACACCCTGATGCCAAGACTGGCACGGGCTACGACGGCAAGACCTATCCTAAGGTAAAGTCGGGCACGGGCTGTATTACCGATCTAGAACTCATCTTGCAATGGGACGAGAAACCCTTCGATGAAGCATATTACAAGAGCCATGCCTTTGAGCCAGGTAATCTGGAGGAACTGTCAAAGCATGGTGTTCACAGCGAGTACCTGACTACGCTCAAGGCCCTGAAAAAGGAAATAACGGCCTATCTGGCATGGGCAAAGCCTCAATTGCGGCGCGGCGTACCCGAGACGGAACTGACACTCTTCTCGACACCCAACCTGCATATCTTCCAGTCCTATAACGGAGGCCTGCGCCAGGATGCCGACGGCACATCTTGGGTGTATAGCGGTGAACCGTTGTTGCGACAGGTTGTTGAACAGGGGCAGGAGTTGAAACCGTGGCTGATGAAGATGGGCGTGAACTTCTTGGAACAGCAGGTCATCATCGTAGGCATGATGTGGTATCGTGGCAACGTGATGACCGGTGCCGACATCGATACTGACGTAGACGGTACGACGGAACACTACGACGGCAATTGGGGTGCCTACATCATGGCTCCCTATACGGCCTTCATCAGTGCCAATAAAGAGAACCGCCTAATGAAATCCACTAAGGCAAAAGAACTGATCTTTGAGAACGGAAGGGTGACGGGTGTGACGGCACGTATGGCCGACGGCACAGATGTGACAGCCCATGCCCGCAAGGGTGTCATTATCTGCACTGGCGGTTATGCAGCGAACATCAGTAAGGTGATAGAGAGCAACAGCTACTGGAACAAGGAGTGGCTCACCAATCACACGGCCACCACCAACCGCTCGTCGCAACAGGGCGATGGTATCTGGATGGCACAGAAGGTGAACGCCGGTGTCACAGGCATGGGATGGACACAGTTGATGCCATTAGGGTTTGTGGATTACGGCAACCTCGCCTTCGGTAGTGTGGTCGATGCCATCTTTGTTAGCGGGAAGAACGGTCGGCGTTTCGTCGATGAAACCCGTGAGCGCGATGTGCTTACTATCAAGGCCTTCGAGAACGGTATCACCATGATGGGCAAGCAAGGTGCCTATCTTTATATTCGCGGTGAGAGCAGCAACCTACCCACTGACGGTGAGGTAAAGGGTGACAATGTGCCAGGCAAGCAGTATATACGTACCCCTGACCAACTTGACGCTCTCTTCAAGGAACTGAAGATTAACGTGACGGCCGATGATGTCATAAAGACCATCCTCGATTACGACAAAGCCATCATGGCAGGTAATGAGCCTCAGGACGTAGGCAAACGTCATGCCGCCTCTACCATCGGAAACGTGAAGCGTCGTCCAGACGGAAGTTATGATGCCTCTACCTATTCGCTCGACTCCACGCGACTCATCATCCGCACATTGGCACCCTCCACTCATCACACCATGGGCGGACTGGTAGTAGATGAACAGCGCCGTGTGCTCGATGCCAACGGTCAACCCATCCCAGGCCTTTTTGCTGCAGGCGAAGTGACGGGCGGTATTCACGGCGGCAACCGCCTCGGCGGCAATGCCCTCACAGAGATCATGGTCTCCGGCCGCATCGCCGCTCAACAATGTAATAGAGGAAATTAAAAACTCTATCTAGGGGAAAACTATACTTTGCCCCAAAGTCAAAAAAGTGTGCTATATTTCCCTTTAAGGTTATTGACAAACGAGAACGGTTCTCAAAGGCGACGAGAACGGTTCTCGTCTCCCATGAGAGCGGTTCTTTATGCCGGTTGCAGCCCTCCATATAGATAAGGAATAAACTTTTTCTAAAAATTCTTCTTAAAATATTTTGTGGAATCGTAGAAAGTTTCTACCTTTGCATCCGCTTTCCGCAAGGGATGGTATTTTTAGAGTTCTATGAAAGATTGATGGACAGAGGACAGGCAGCGTCCGGT